>ERZ773267.72-NODE-72-length-74894-cov-14.977391_pt1 | contig 74894 bp, 93 predicted proteins | sample MGYA00511959_ERZ773267 | MGnify/ENA primary metagenome ERZ773267 (study PRJEB29015, sample SAMEA2738165) | human oral metagenome | biome: human oral; feature: human-associated habitat; material: saliva | place: China | collected 2240 ...
ATATTTCTGACACTTCTTCATAATTCCACCATGATAATCCACCACCATGTAATAATATAATAATATCTTTATTAGATTTCCCATATTCTTTAACTATCATAAAATCACCCCTTAGTCAAATTATAACATAAAAAAGCAGATTTTTTACATTCGCTTAAGTATTCTTGAAATATAATACTTATAAAATACTCTATTTCCCGATCACTTATCATTACTATTCATCTACCATCATACCATAACATGCATAACATAAAAGAAGCAATTTTTTCATTTACTCCCATAAATTATATTATATGCCATTTTTTTCAGGAAATCTTTTGAATCATCTATAACAGCTAGGTGCTTCATTTTTTCTCCTTTGTAATTTAATTCTATTTATACATGTATTATATCATATATTAAGAATTAAAATCATTCTCTGTAATTTAATTAGGCTCTATACTTTTAATGGGGGTATAGAATGATAAAAAATAGAAAAAAAGCACAAAAAAAGAGCATAAGTTAAAAAAATGTAGTATCCTATTATTAACAACCTAGAAAGGATACAGTTTAACTTATGCAAGATAATAATATAATGATTAGTTACAAAATACAAGATGTTAGGATAATAAAAACAAAAATAATTAACAATGAATATCATATTTATGGTATTAGGAATAATAAAAGACCTGGAAAATACTACAGATTAAAGGATTATAGGACTGTTAAAATATTAATTGATGTATATGATAATATGCCAGTATATTTACACCTTACAAAACAAAAATATATTTGTAAGATTACTGGTAAAACAATTACAAGTAGTATTGGTATTGTTAAAAAAAGATGTAGAATCTCTAATAGAATAAAGAAAAGAATAGAAACAACATTTAAAGATATGAAGACTTTTAAACAAAATGCTAAAGAGAATAAGGTAAGTATAAGTACTGTAATAAGAACACTTGAAAGTATAGAAATTAAGAAAGAAAAGTATGATACTTCTGTAATATTCATTGATGAATTTAAAGGTAATCTTGGTAATGAAAAATACCAATTAGCTGTATATGATAAACATCATAAGTTAATTAATATCTATGGAAATAGATATCAATCTACTTTAAAGAATATATTATTAGAATTTAAGCCTTCTATTGTTGTTACAGATATGTTTAAACCTTTTAGAAATGTAATTAACAAGACTTTACCTATGTCTCATATAGTTGCTGATAAGTATCATGTAATAAGACAAGGTATATGGACAATAAGAGATATTAGAATAAATATATTTAATGCTGATTCTAGTAAAAATAGGGAGTTTAAGAGATATTGGAAAGTTATACAAAAGAATCCTAAGAATTTAAGCGAGCAAGAACAATGCATAATAGATAGACTAAAAGAACAAAGTAATACATTTGCTGTATCATATGACTTAATTAAAAGATTTTATTCATTATTTGAATTAACTGAAATAACAAGCTTTAAAGAAGGTTTAGAACAATTAATAACAGACTTAAAAAAAACTAATCTAGCTAAATGTGACACATTATCTAGTACTTTAAATTCTTGGTTTAAAGAGATAGTTAATATAATAGAATATGGATATAATAATGGATTTGTAGAAGGATATAACAACAAAATTAAAGTAATAAAAAGAATTGGTTACGGTTATAGGAACTATGAAAGATTTAATAAGCTCATGAAAATAAGGCTACAAGCCTAGTTAGTGGATTTTTATACCCCCATTCTTGACATTGAGCCAGTATCTTTAAGTAATTCTAATACTTCATCAAACATTTCTATCCTCCTAATAATCTTCTAACTTCTTTATCAAAATCCGAATCTATTTTTTGAGTTTTATTAAATTTATCATATTCACTTAATGCTTTTTCTTCTGCTTGTTTATGTGATATTTTACCTTTTGCATTATTAGGCAAAGTTTTATATTTTCTAAATTCTAAAAACTCATTAACACTTTTAGCAAATTCATCCATTGTAAATGTGTTTTCTCTTTCAATTAAATCCTCAATATAATCAAAATAACCTGATACATTTCTTTCTAAAGACTTAATTTGTTTTTCGTTTAGATAATTTTTTGCTATTATAACATCAGATTTTAATATTCTACCATCAGGAGAATTTTTCCAAGTAGTAAGTCCCATATTCTCTTTAGAACTATCAGCACTTGTATAAACAATTTCTGCTGCAGTTTGACCTGTAATTGCATAGTGAAATTTATTTTGGACTGTTGCAAAAAAATCTTTAGTTATTTCTGAATCTCTATCATAATCTATTGAACATTCAGAATATATATCTGTTATTTGTTGCCATATTCTTCTTTCACTTGCTCTAATAGATCTAACTCTTTCAATCAATTCTTTAAAATAGTCTTTACCAAAAACTTTGTTTCCCTGTTTTAATCTTTCATCATCTAATACAAAACCTTTTGTAATATATTCTTTTAAAATACTTGTAGCCCATATTCTAAATTTTGTTGCTCTCCTAGAATTAACTCTATATCCTACCGAAATAATAACATCTAAATTATAGAAATTTACTTCTCTTGAAACGTTTCTATTTCCTTCTTTTTGAACTACTCTATTTTTTTGAGTAGTTCGATTTTCTTCTAATTCCTTTGTATTATATATATTTTGAAGATGATATGTAATATTGTTTTCTGCAACATCAAATAAACTACTCATAGATTTTTGAGTTAACCAAATTGTTTCGTTTTGTATGAGTGCATTTACTGAAACATCTTCATCATCAGTATGATATAAAATAAATTTCATTTTTTGTAGTTCATTATCCATTATATTCTTCCTCCAATTTCATCATCATATTATAATGACTTATATGCCCCATATTTTCAAATATCTTTTTAAATACATCTAAATATTTATCTAACATATCATCATCAAAAACCACATTAATATCTTCATTAATATAATGTGATGAATCATTTATACAAGATATTAGTGAATTACAAATGGTTTTTTCAATTCCTTCAAATTTGTTAATTGCTTTTTCATAGCTTATTCCACCTATTATATTGAAATAATATTCAAGTATTCTTCTCATTGTGTTATAAATTGTTGATTTATTTTTTTCTTCTTGTCTTAATTCATCCCATAAGAGTTCATAGGTGGTATTTATAGGACTTTTTTCATATTCTTTAATTTTTGATATTTCATTTTTTTTACTTAAAACAAAGTATTTTTCACAATTCTTTTTATTTTTTCTATTACCTCTAAATAATACTTCTTTATAGAAATAGATATTATGAGTCATTATAAAAACTTGTTTAATACCATTCTTATCATTAAAACATTCATTTATTATATTCTTTGTTAATGTGCTTACAATAAACAATGAATTGCTATCTAAACTCGATATTGGATCATCAATAACAATGATTTTGTCTTTTGTTAAACCGGATGAATCATTACTTCCATTTATCAAGTGATAGAAATATAAGAAAGAAATAAATCTATATTCACCCTCACTTAATGTTTTTCCAACATCATCTCCATTATTTCTAACTATTCTATATGTTCCATTTTCTTTTCCTTCTATAAGTTTAAAACTATTAAATCCAAATGATTGCAATATCTTATTTATATCATTAAGAACTGCTGTAATTCCTGTTATTGTTTTTTTGATTTCCTTTATTGATTTTTTTATTTCTTCAATTCTAGTTGTATTTTTTATAATCTTTTCCTTCATTGGTTCTAATGCTTTATTGCAATTAGATATATTTGTTTTATATTCTCTTATATCTGCTTCTAATTCATTTGATATAACGTTCCATACATCAGCAATCAAAGTCTTTTTTGTTAAATTTATATTATCAATTTTAAGATTATATTCTTTATTGGAATTATTTATATTGTCTATTGACTTATTAATCTTAATCAAAACTTCTGATGAATTTTCAAGTTTTATTAGAATGCTTGGATTTTTTATTTTATCTTCAATTTTAGACATATTGCTATCTACTATACCTTTAAATTTTAATTCACAATTATTTAACTCTAGCTTATTTTCTATATATTCTAATTTTTCTATACCCCTAATTTGCTCTATAATATTAGTAGATAGATTTTTATATTTAGTATATAAATTAGAAAGGTTTGCACAATCAGTTTTATATTCTTTATTAAAATATTCTGCTAATTGATTTATGTAATTAGGAAGAGTTTGCTGACAAAATGGGCATTTGTTATTAGAATTTTTAATATATTGCATACCATCTTTAACCCAATCACTATTATTTAGTTTATTTATAAGATCTGAAATAGTAAGTTTGTCATTACCTTTTATTACTTTATTAAAAATTAAATTGCTTTCAATTTTAAAAATTTCATCAAAATCCAATTTTTCTATATTATCTCTTTTTTGTAAAGAAGATTTAAATAATTCATTATATTCTTTTTTTAATTGTTCAAAAGATTTTAGATTTGCTTTATTTAATTTAATTGATAAGCACTTCTTGGCAAAGTCAATTTTTTTAGATAATGTTCCTTTCATTGCTTCTTTAAAATCATTATAATATTTGTCTTTGACTCTCCAACAATCATCTTTTAACTTTTCTTTTATTTTATTTAATTCTTCCTTCTTTTTTTCAATGTTATTATTTAAGACTTCATTATCTTTAATTAATTTATTTTTTTCCTCTTCATAATTTTCAATTTTTTTTCTTGCATCATCAGCATCTTTTCCCAAAGTAAATATTCCTTTTACTTTAGATGTATCTGTAAATAATTCATCAACAAAATCTTTATTATATGTTAATACCTCTAATTCATCTAATCCTTCAATATTGCAATTCAAATAATTACTAGTTTTTTTTAAGACATTACTAATAGTTGTTTTCCCACTGCCATTAAATCCATAGATATAATTAACTTTATCAGGAGAAAATTCTGTTTCTTCTGTAAAAGTAGCAACATTATTTAATTTAATTTTAGTTATCATAAATTTTTTCCTTTCAAAGTTTTTATCTAATCATTAAATTATTATTCTTTTCAAATTCCTTTAACAATTTTTCTTTTAATTCTTCTACATATTTATCAATATATTCTTTTAAATTGATTTCATAAGAACGATTCATTAAACTATCTGTTCAGAACATGTACTAAAATATTGGACAAGTATTTTTAAAAATTAATTTAAGGAATTATTTCTGATTGATTCAGGAGTAGTTCCTTTTTCTGTTATTCTTTTTGTGTTATAGAATTCTATATAATTTTCTATTGCATTTTTAGCAGATAGCTTTGTTCTAAATAATTTCTTACATTTAGGATTATAATATAGTTCTGCTTTAAGTATTCCCCCAAATGATTCAATTGGTGAATTATCTGGACAATGCCTTGGTCTATTCATACTATGTATTAATTTACCTTTTATTAGCTCCTTGAATTGCCATGAAGTATATTGATAACCTCTATCAGTTTGTATAAAAATATTACCTAAATACTTTATACTTATATTATCAAACAAATTATTCATCATACTAAATACCAATTCATTATTATTACTAGAAGAAATAGTATATTCAAGTATTTTTTTAGAGTGCATATCTATTATACCAGAAAGATATAGTTTACCTTCAGGAGTAGATATTTCAGTTACATCTGTAGAAAACTTTTGATTATCGCTAGTAGTACTAAAGTCTCTCATAAGTATATTTTCTTCTGTGTATTCAGCATTTGTCTTCTTATACTTATTTTTCTTTTTTCGTATAACACAAACTATACCTATTCTTTTCATAATTCTACGTATAGTTTGTTCAGAATAGTTTGTATTAAGTCTAGCATTAAGTTCTTTAGTCAATCTTTTTCTACCATATATTGAATTAACCTCATTATCTATAGCAATTAATTCTTTTTCTACTTCTAAATACTTATTATTTTCTTTAGCTTTAAGCCATTCATAATATGATGAACGGTTTAATTTTAACACTGCACAGATTAAATTAATACTATATTTATCTTTCAAGGCGTCTACAGTTAAATATTTATCTAAATTTCCCCTTTTTCTATCATCCCCATAAAATAATCGTTTTTTTTTAGAATCTCATTTTCTTTCTTTAAATTTTCAACCTCAATACATTTAAGCTTATATAATATTTCATATTTATCTTGTGCTTTACTGATTTCTTTAAATGCAGACTTTTCAACACTTGAGTAATAATTTTTAACCCAATTATATAATCTATTATATTTAATCTTATATTTGTAACAAATAGTCTTATAGTCTTTCCCTAATTCAATACATTCTTTAGCTATTGTTAGTTTTTCCTTTTTGGTATATTTTTTATTATCGGCCATATTATATATCTCTCCTGATGGTAAATATTCTTTTAATTTACCTTTATTATACTGTATATACCAATTAGAAACAACAGACTTAGCTATATTATATTTAAGTGAAATGTAATTAATAGGCTTTCCTTGAATAATTTCTTCTATGATTTTCATTTTAAACTCAAGAGAATATGTTCTATTTCTATTTTTTTCTTCAAAAATATTCTCTCCATGTATTTTGTATAGATTTATCCATCGCTGTAATGTAGAGTTAGCTATATTATACTTTCTTGATAATTGTAATAATGATATATGATCATCTATGTGTTGCTTACAAATTTTTAATTTATCTTCATACGAAAACTTACTTTTTCTTGACATGAAAAATGTACCTCCAAACTTTTCAAATTTTTTTGTCCAGTTTTTTGGTACATGTTCTTATTTTGATATTTTTGTAAATTTTAACCCTTTTTAAACCTTTAATCGCTTTATCTTGTGTTTAATGCTTTTGTCATATATTCATCAAATCCACATTTATTTATAAAATGTTCTCTTTCATCTTATATTAAATATTCTATATATTTTCTTCTATTTCAACTATTTCATATTCTGGGCTTTCAAAATTTTCTTCATCATAGTCATAATCTCCAGGATTACTCATATTTAAAATCTCAACCCCCTGTCTCATACATCCAATGGCATACAAAGCCGCTTCTTCTGCGGCATTATATGTATTAAATATCCCTTCATCACTATATTCCTCTAGACTATCAAACTTTCTTCCATCTGAAAATGTAAGAATATATTTATATTTCACCATATTTTACCCTCTAATACATTTATATAAAAAGGAGCAAATACTGAATATTTACTCCAAATTTATATACTATAATTTATTTAAAACTATTAATTCATAAACTACTTTTTATCTTTTCCACAGCAGTTCTTGTACTTCTTACCACTTCCACAAGGACATTTTTCATTTCTACCAACTTTTATTTCCTTGTTTACTACTGGAGTTCCTTTTTCTGTTTTTGGTTTAGGTGGTTCTTTATCTATATGAACACCTTGTCCTACAAGTTCTCCTGTTATTTCAACACTTTGTGTTCTTTCTGCATGTTCATCTTTGTATACATGCATCATAAGTTTAGTTATTTCAAGCTTAATTTCTGTTATCATTTCTTCAAACATGTATGTACCTTCAATTCTATATTGTACAACTGGATCTTTTTGTGCATATCCTCTAAGTCCAATACCATTTCTTAGGTCTTCCATATTATCTAAATGTTCCATCCACTTATCATCAACAACTTTAAGCATTACTACTCTTTCAAGTTCTGCAAATTCTTTTCCTATTTGTTCTTTCTTTTCTTTTAAGATTTCTAATGCTTTTTCTTTTAATTCTTTTCTTAATATTTCATGATTTATTATAGCTTTTTTAGATTTTGATTCTTTCTTTTCTTTTTTCTTTTTCTTATCTTTTTTATCTGATTTTTCTTCAGCTTTTTCTTCTTTAACTTCTTCTATATTTTCTTTTTCTAATTCTGGAACAGAATCAATTGTTAAAAGGTTTATAATTTCTTGTTTAAATAATGCCTTATTTAGCTTATTGTTTTCAATATCATCTTGGTATGTATTTACTATTTCATCAACAGTATCTTCAACCATTTTTTGAATGATATCATCAACATCTTCACCATCTAATACAACTCTTCTTTGTGCATAAATTATTTCTCTTTGTGCGTTCATAACATCATCATAGTTAAGCGTTCTCTTTCTGCTGTCAAAGTTTATACCTTCAACTCTTTTTTGTGCATTTTCTAAAGCTTTAGATATGAATCCTACTTGAATTGGCATAGTTTCATCTATTGCAAGTTTATCATAAAATCTTGCTACATGGTCACCACCAAATATATGCATTAATTTATCATCTAATGAAAGATAGAATATTGATTCTCCTGGATCTCCTTGACGTCCACTTCTACCTCTTAACTGATTATCAATTCTTCTTGAATCATGTCTTTCAGTACCTATTATCTTAAGACCACCTGCTTCAATAACTTTTTCTTTTTCATCTTCTATTTCATCTTTAAATTTCTTATTTAAATCTCTATATTCTTTTCTAAGTTCTAAAATATATTCGTCATCAGTATCATTATATGCTGTAGCTTCTGCTATTTCTGCTTCTGTTCTACCTTTTCTTCTCATTTCTTCAATAGCTAAAAATTCACTATTTCCTCCAAGCATAATGTCTGTACCACGTCCTGCCATGTTTGTTGCTATTGTTATTGCTCCATATTTACCTGCTTGTGCTACTATTTCTGCTTCTTTTTCATGGTTTTTAGCATTTAAAACTTCATGTTTTAATCCTTCTTTTTTAAGAAGTTTACTTATTTTTTCAGAGTTTTCTATAGATGCTGTACCTACAAGTACTGGTTGTCCTTTTTCATGTGCATCTTTTATTTCTTCTATAACTGCTTTGAATTTAGAATCTTCTGTTTTATATATTATATCATTATTGTCTTTTCTAATTACTGGTAAGTTTGTTGGTATTGTAACAACATCAAGATTATATATTTCTTTAAATTCTTTATCTTCTGTCATCGCAGTACCAGTCATACCTGCTAATTTGTCATATATTCTAAAGAAGTTTTGGAATGTTATTGTTGCAAGTGTTTTTGATTCATCTGCAATTCTTACTTGTTCTTTAGCTTCTATAGCTTGGTGTAATCCGGTTAGAATATCTTCTTCCTTCCATTATACGACCTGTAAATTCATCAACTATTAGTACTTCTCCATCTTTAACTATATAGTCAATATCATTTCTCATGATACCATGTGCTTGAAGTGCTTGATTAATATTATGAACTATATCTGCATTATCAAGTTCATTTAAGTTATCAAGTCCAAAATATTCTTCTGCTTTTTTTGCACCTTTTCCTGTAAGTGTTGCTGTTCTATTTTTTAAGTTTACAACATAATCATATTTATCTAATTCTTCTGCTTGTTCCTTATTCTTAGAATCTTCTTCTATTATTTCTTTCTTTTCCAATGTTCTTACAAAACTATCTGCTTTTTTATATAAGTCTGTAGATTTTGTACTTCTACCAGAGATTATAAGTGGTGTTCTAGCTTCGTCTATTAATATAGAGTCAATTTCGTCTACTATTGCATAGTTAAGTGGTCTTTGTACCATATCTTCTTTGTATATAACCATATTGTCTCTTAAATAGTCAAATCCAAGTTCATTATTTGTTGTATACATTATATCTGTTTGATATTGTTTTCTCTTTTGGTTTGAATTCATTTGATTTAAATTAAGTCCAACTGTCATTCCTAAGAATTTAAAGATTTTACCCATCCATTCACTATCACGTTTTGCAAGATATTCATTAACTGTAACAATATGTACACCTTTTCCTGTTAATGCATTTAAATATGCAGGTAATGTTTCTACTAATGTTTTACCTTCACCTGTTTTCATTTCTGCAATTCTACCTTGATGTAATATTATCCCACCAATTAACTGAACATCATAATGTCTAAGTCCTATAGCTCTTTTTGATGCTTCACGAACTACTGCAAAAGCTTCTGGTAAAATATCATCTAAAGTTTTACCATTTGCTAATTGTTCTTTAAAATATTCTGTTTTCTTAGATAATTCTGAATCACTAAGTTTTTCCATTTCTTTTTCAAGTTCATTAATTTTTTTAACTAATGGCTCTATTCTTTTAACTTCTCTGTCACTATATGATTTAAATATCTTTTTTAATATTCCCATTTTTTAAGTTTACCTTTCTTTCTTAAACTTAGCTATGTCAATAGCTAAAACAATATTTTTATAATATCATACTATTTTTATTTTTTCTACTATTTACACTATTTTTATTATACCTAGAAAAAAATAGATTATACAAGTATTCTTCTTATATAATCTAACATATTTTTGTTTATATATCTGTTCCAAGTTCTATTTTCTTTTCACAAAATTCATTTAACCTACATTCACTACATTTAGGGTTTTGTGGTCTACAATATTCTCTTCCTACAACCCAAAATGGAAGTGTTAAAGACCCCGGAAAATTTTTACATATAAATCTTGCTTTTTCTGTCACCTCTCTTATATTATCTTTTTCTACAAGTCCCATTCTTAAAAACACTCTTCTTACATGTACATCATATGCAATATCTATACATGATAAGTTTTCTAAAGAAACTCCAAAATCTCTTACCAAAAGAAGTGTTCCAAGTGCTGCTTTTTTATGGCTTATTCCTTTAAATTCTTCTAACTTTTTAACAATAATTTCAGCATCCTTATTATCTTTCCACATATTTGAAATATCTGAAGAATATTCATTTACCACTTTTTCTATAGCAGTATATATGTATTCTGCCATTTTTCTTGGATATCTATGAAGTGCTGGTTTTTCCTTTATTATATTTTCTAAAGATTCCACACTTTCTTCTTTTAATATTCTCTCAAAATCAAAATATCCTAACCTTTTTTCTAAATTATATGGAAGTCTCCATGCCATTTCTGCTTTTACAGATTGATCTGCTATAAGACCTAAAAAAAATGCATTCCAATTAGTTTTTAATAAGTCACTTTCTTCTTTTTTAAGCATGTTTTCACTTAATATACTATAATCTACTATAACATCTTTTGCTATTTCTTTACATTTTTCATCTAAAGTCATTTTTTCTTCCTTATCTATATTTTATCTATAATAATTATAATTCTTAATCTCTCATATATTATATATTATACAGTACAAGCTTTCTATACATAATATTCTATATTTCTAGTATAAAGAAAAAGAAGCTAAATATATATTAATTTGTTTCATTATAATTATACATTTAACTTCTTATTCCTTATTTTATTCCATAAATTTATTTATTATTTTATTATTTTCTATTATTCTTTTGCTTTTAGTTTAAAAAACATTTTAGTTATATTGTTTACCAAACTATTATCATGTTTTTTATCAGCTCTTCAAATTTGTACTTCATTTAGTTGTGTACTTAAATTTGTATCTTGTTCTAAAGCTTGTTCTAACTCTTTTTCTATTTCTTCTTGATCTTTTTCTTTTAGATATTTTATTATATTAGAAAACTTCATTCCATTTGATGCTTTTACTAAAACTATATCATTTTCTTTTAATATATCTAAATGTTGTATAACTTCATTATAATCTGCATAATGGAATACTTGTCTTTCTTCTCCCATATTTTGTTCTATAATATCTTTTTGTAGTTCTTCCATTATTGTTTCAGCATTCTCACCTGCTGTAATTACAATATCATACCCTTTAGCTGTTAAATAATCTGCAATTTTCTTATGATATCTTTCTGAAAATTCACCAAGTTCTAATATATCTCCTAAAATATATATTTTTCTTCCTGCTTCTTCTTGTTTTATATTACTTATAACATCTATTGCTGCTTTTACAGACTCATAACTTGCATTATATGTGTCATCATATATTGTTATATTTTTACCTATAACAAATTTATCCATTCTATGTTCTGTTACTTTCATATTTACTAATGCTTTTTTCACATTTTCAAGTTTTATATCAAATATTTTAGAAATTACTATTGCTACAAGTGAATTATATACATTATGGATTCCAACAGTATTTATTTCAAATTCAAGTTCTATATCTTGAATCTTTACTTTTATCTTAGTACTTGTTTCTGTTTTTTCTACTATTTCACCAACAAAATCTGCATTTTTATTTTCTATACCGTATGTTATAAGTGTGATGTTTTTTCCTAAATTTGATGTATATTTATCAAAATTTTCTATAACTGTTTTAAGCATCTTGTCATCTGCATTTAAAATTAAGAATCCATTATCTCTTATACCTGATATTATTTCCATTTTTGCTGATAATATATTTTCAACACTTCCGAAGTTTTCCTATATGTGAAGAACCTATGTTTGTAATTACACCTATATATGGCTTTATCATTGTTGATAATTTTTGAATTTGTCCGAAGACCATCCATTCCCATTTCTATAACCGCAAGTTCTTCATCTTCTATTTGACTACAAGTTATAGGCAAGCCTCTCATACCATTAAAATTTTTCTTTGTTTTAAAAACAGTATGTTCTGTTTCTAGAACATGTGAAACTATTTCTCTTGTTGATGTTTTTCCGTACACTTCCGAGTTACAGCAATAACTTTTGTATCTATTTCATCCATCTTATAGTCAATTATATTTTGTAATGCTTTTAATGAATCTGGTGTATATAATATATTACACTTTCTCTTTATAATCTCATCTGTTATTTCTATATCTCTATCATTAACAATACAAGTAGACGCTCCTGCTTGTATTGCATTTGCTACAAACTTATTTCCATCTACATTATCACCTTTAAAAGCTATAAACGTATCACCTCTTGATATTAATCTTGTATCTTGCTTTATCTCATGTATTTCATCATCATAATTACCGGTATAGAAGCTCTCCATCTATAATACCAGTTATTTCTCTTATTTTCATAATAAAATATATATTCTCCTTCTTGCTTATATATTTTTAAATATATAACCTATTATAATGATATCTAGATTACGGTTATTTGTCAAATTTTAGCTATTTTAAAGCACTTTTGTAATTATTTTTAAATATATTTCTTTTATATCTCATTTTTAATATTATTAGATTTCTCTAGACATTTTTTAATTAAAGATATACTATATAATTAAAATATATAATATATAACGAATAGGAGATTATTTATGGATTATATTACTATATTAATAATACTTGGTGTTATTTTAGCCATACTATTAATATATACATTTGTTTATTACAATATAAGTATAAGCAAAAAGATAATGATTGAAGAAGCTTTTTCTATAATGGATGTACAATTAAAAAAACGTTTTGATTTAGTACGGAAATTTAGTTGAAATAGTTAAAGGTTATTCTAATCATGAAGAACAAGTTTTTACAAAGATTGCAGAACTAAGAACATCTAATTATGATTCTAAATCTATTAATGATAAGATTACAGAAAATCAAAACTTTTCTAGTATAATAGGTTCTCTTAATCTAACAGTAGAAAATTATCCAGAACTTAAAGCAAATGAAGAATATAAGAGACTTAGTGAAAACTTAGTAATTATAGAAGATGAAATTGCTTTATCAAGAAAATACTATAATGGAACAATTAGGGATTATCAAAAATTCACTCAAATGTTTCCTAATAACTTATTAGCTAAGTTATTAAAATCACCTGAATTTTTAATGTTTGAAATTTCAGAAAGCGAAAAAGAAAATATAAAAGTATAGTTTAATTTATTTTAAAAAACTATTATTTTCATATACACATGTCCACATTTTCATCTGATATTGTGGATATGTTTTTTTATTTATATTGGCTCTATACTTTTAATGGGGGTATAGATATGCTAGTTATACATTTTAAAGAACATACATTATATAACTAAAAAGCTCACTTTTATAAGCTTTTTAGTTATCTTTTAAAATCTTCGTTTTTATTTTTGGGAACTTTTTTCCCTTTCTTTTTTTCTACTTTTAAACTATCAACAAAATAATCTTTTTTGCTTTGCTTTTCTTTGCTAACTTTATAGTCATCATAATTTCCTAAATATGATTTTGCTTTTCCATCTTGGAACTCTATTATTTCATCAGCAAACTTATTTATAAAATATCTATCATGGCTTACAAATATTAATGTTCCATTAAAATCTTCAATAGCATCTTCCAAAACCTCTTTTGTTGGAATATCAATATGATTTGTTGGTTCATCGAATATAAGAGTATTTATCTTTTCTTGTAATAATTCTGCTAATTTTACTCTCATTCTTTCTCCACCAGATAGAGTTTTTACTCTTTTTGTTACGTCTTCTTTATAGAATTGGAAACCTGCTAAAATTTGCCTTGCCTTTTGTTCATTTACTCCAACTGTATTTTTAAAGTATTCTAACAATTGTTGTTCTCCATTTGGAAAAGTTATAATTTGAGGTAAATATCCTATTTTTACACTTGGACCGACAGTTACTTCTCCTTGTACTGGTAATTCTTGTTTGGACATTATAGTTTTTACAAAAGTTGATTTTCCACTTCCATTTGAACCAATTAAAGCAACTCTTTCTCCTGCACGAATGTCAACACTAATACCATCTAGTATTTTTCTTCCATCTGGTGTTTCAACAATTAAGTTTTCAGTTCCAATTACTTTTTTACTAGACTTTCTATCTTCCGAAAAACCTACATTAATTTTTTTCTGTTCTTTAGGTCTTGCAACAGCCATTTGTTTTAATCTATCTATTTTAGTTTGTAATGTATGGGCTCTTGCTGTTAATGTCGAACTATTAGTTGCCATTCCTCTTTCTGCAAAGTATTTCTTTTCTACTTCTAATTTCTTTATTAAAGCCTGTTGGTCTTTGTAATTTGCCATTTGTTTCTCAAAATCTCTTTGTTTTTCATCTAAAAATCCTGAATAGTTAGTTGAGTATACTTTACCTACTCCATCATCTAAATCTAATATTTTATTTGACATTCTATCTAAGAAGTATCTATCATGTGATACGATTATAGACGCACCTTTAAATGATTTTATATAGTTTTCTAACCATTCTATTCTTTCTATGTCTAAATGATTTGTAGGCTCATCTAATAATAGTAAATCAGGTTTAATCAACAATGCTTTTCCTAATTGCACAAGTGTTTTTTCTCCACCACTTAAATCATTATAGCTTTGATCTAATAAAGCCTTATCAATCTTAAGACCTTCTACAACTGTATTAATATTCATTTCCATGTCATAACCACCTACCATAGAAAATTTTTCTGTCAAGTCACAATATCTTTCTAAAATTTTATCAGATTTTTCTCCAATAAAAAAATCAGATTCCATCATTTCTTGTAATCTTTTTAATTCATCTCCTATTTTTTTTATGTCTCCAAATGCATCTTTTAGTACTTCATATACAGGTCTATCATAATCAACCCTTGAACCTGTTTGATCTAAATATGCAACTTTTGCTTCTTTTTTTATACTTACAGTACCTGTATCTTTTCTTTCGATACCGGCAATCATCTTTAGTAAAGTAGATTTACCACAACCATTTGGTCCAACAATAGAAATTGATTCTCCTTCATTTAACGAAAAAGAAATATCTTCAAATAATTTTCCATATCCAAAATTTTTACCTAATTTATTAATATCTAAAATTATCATTTTGTCACCTCATTTAAAATCATTTCTATTGCATTTTATCACTTTTTTTATAAAATATCTAATATTAGTTAAGTGGTTAATTTGCATAGTAAATTTAAAATATAATTGCAGGTTTTTAGCCTTAAACTACAATAAGTTGTATAAGAATTAAACTTATAGTATAGTAAGCAATTATAACAAACAATATATCCCATAAAATAGCCTTAATATATGCATAAAGACCATATTGGTACTTAAATTTGATTAATATTAAATTCTAGAATAAGTTAATCTGCAATAAGTCCTAGAAACTGCAATAACCATATTTTATTATACATGCTCTATAAACAATGTTTTGAGGCTTTTTTTATACTTTTTATACACTAAATGCAGGTAATATTAGCTAAAACCTGCATTTACTCTAAGAATCTATTTTTTTTACTAAAAACCTGCAATTATATTTTAAATTTACTCTTATTTTTTTGTTATAGTTTTGTTATTGAAAAGATATTTATTTGTGATATAATTAAAACAACTTTATTGGAAGTGGAGTAAATAAAATATGACATTTAAAGATTACTATAAAATTTTAGGGATTGAAAGTGTTAAAGTATCTAGTGAAGAAATTAAATTAGCATATAGAACTCAAGCTAAAAAGTTTCATCCTGATATAAATAAGGAAAGTACAGGTGAAATAATAAAAGATATAAACGAAGCATATAAGGTACTTTCAAATCCTCAAAGTAAGAAAAAATATGACAGACTTTGGAATAGTTATATTGGAAGAAACAAAAAAGAAAATATATCATTTATAACTGAAGAGAGAAAAAATACAATGTTAGAAGAATTATCAAATATATTTTTTGGTAATACTTTTAATAAAAAAATGCTAAAAAAAGAAAAAACAAAAGACATAACTTTAAATACAGAAATATCTTTAAAAATATCAATACAAGAAGCATATTTAGGAACAACTAAAATAATTAAAACCAAAGATGATGAAAAAGAATTAAAAATACCTAAAAATACTAAAAATAATGATATTCATATATTAAAATATATGGGGAAAAAAAGTACTGATCCTTTTAAATTTCCAGGTGACCTATATGTACGAATAACAATAGAAAATGATGATAAATATACTTTAAATGGTTTAAACATATTAAGTACTTTAAATATTACTCCTGTACAAGCAATACTTGGAACAAATATAGAATTTGATTTTTTCGGAGAATTAATATCAATTGTTATTCCTTCGCTCACTCCTAATGGCAAAGAATTTAAACTTAAAAACAAAGGGTTTCATAGTTCTAATTTAAAAGGTGATCTAATATTAAAAACTAATATAATTATTCCTTCTTTTATCTCAAAAGAAGAAGAAAAACTATACAAAAAAATTGAAAGTTTAGAAAAAAACAATAAATTAAATAAAAAATAATATATAAAATATATACATTTTATATAAAGATGAATTGATAAATTTTACCCATTTTATAATTTATTAATTCATCATTTTTTATATTTTTGTAATTTACCTTTAATTTACTATCTTTTATGATATAATAAAACATATTAAACACATTAGTATTAAAGGAGACTATAATGGAAGTTAAAAAGAAAAAAATAATTATATTTTATGGTGCATTTGGAGGTGGACATCTTTCAGCAGCTAGAGCTTTAAAATCTGTTTTAGAAGATAAATACAATTGTATTGTAGAACTTGTTGATGGATTAGAATATGTTGCACCTATTCTAAATAAAATTTCGATTTCTTTTTATAATGCAATATCTAAGAATACTCCTAAAATTTGGGGTGCATTTTATAGTAATGCAAATAAAGATAATAGTGTAACAGATTTAGTTTTAAGACAAACATTAAGATGGTATAGAATTAGATTATACAGAATTATAAAACAAATAGAACCAGATCAAATAATATGCACACATCCTTTCCCTGCAATTATGTGTGCACATATAGCAAGAAAGGGTAAAATCAATGTACCTATATCAAATATTTTAACAGATTATGAAGTACATCGGCCTTTGGTATGTATTACCAGAATACCTAAAATATTTTTTTGTTCCTACCGAAGAAATGAAAAATGCATTAATTGAAAAAGGTATAAAGAAAAGTCAAATTTGTGTTACAGGAATACCTATAAATCCAGTATTTTGGAATACACTTTCAAATCAAGAAATAGATGAAACATATAATGAATTTCAAATACCTAAAAACAAAAAGAATTTTATATTTTTTGGTGGAGGAGAATTTGGACTTTCAAACACTATTAATATAGAAATATTTAAAAAACTTACTAAAAATTTAAGTGATTTTCATTTTGTTTGTATCTCTGGAAAAAATCCTGAATTATATAATATGTTTAAACAAGCAATCGATGATGAAAATATAACAAATACTACTCTTATAACATATACAACAAATATATCTAAATTAATGAAAATTTCTTCAGGTATATTTTCAAAACCTGGTGGACTTACAACATCAGAAGCACTTTCTGAAGGTCTTCCAATGTTTATGATGAATCCACTACCTCGGACAAGAAGTTGCAAATAAAAATTACATAGAAAAAATAGGTGCAGGTATACTTATAAACATGGAAAATCTTGATATGTTAATAGATAGAATTAAAACAGATGAAAATTATCTTTCTAGATTATCTTTAAATGCCAAAACATATGGAAAACCACATGCAGCAGATGATATATGTAAAATAATTTTAAAAAGAGATGACCTAAAATAATATATGTTTAACAAAAAGGAATAGAAAATTAAAATATAATTTCTATTCCTTTTTATTATTCTATTATATGTAATTGCCCAATTTCTTCTCTCCCTAATACTTGAACTTCTACCAAATCAAAATCTACTTCTTCTTCTAATTCTTCTTTCAAAAAATTAAGTTCATTTTGTATTGTTTGATATGCAATAATCTCAGTATTATTTTCCCTACTTAAATGGCCTAATAATATTTTTTTAGTTCCATTTTTTACAAGTTCTTTTGCTAAAAATCCCGCTTCTTCATTAGATAGATGTCCATATTTCCCCATTATTCTTTTTTTTAAATAACTTGGATATCTTGAAAGTCTAAGTAAATTTTCTTCATAATTTGCTTCAATTACTGCAAGCTTACTTCCTTTAATATTTTCTAATATTGTGTCTGTTATTTCACCAACATCTGTAAATACAGCTATCTTATTATCATTTTTATCTTTAAAAGTATACATAACAGGATCTATTGCATCATGTGATATTTTCACACTTTTAATATTTGCACATCCTATATCAAATTTATCTCCTGATTTAAATGTAACTATATTTTCTTCATTTATTGTATCTACTAAACATTGAATTTCACTTTTAGTTTTATCTGTCATATATATATTTATATCATGCTTTTTACATAACATTTTTAACCCTTGTATATGATCTGAATGTTCATGTGTTATTAATATTGCATCAATATTTTCTATATTTTCATCTAACCTTTCAAGTGCTTCTCTTATCTTCTTTAAGCTTTTACCTGCATCTAATAATATTCTATTCCCATCAATATTTATATAATAACAATTACCTGAGCTTCCACTATATAACGAACAAAACTTTATCATATTACTCTCTTTCTTTTTTACATAATACTATTAAATATATTATGTTATATAATCATAATATATCTGTATTAACAAAAAATATTATACCATATATCTTTGTTTTTTATCTACTTTTACGTTATAATTAAAAACATAAAGTTAACTTAATATCTCAATTTTATAATGTATATAATTAATTATATATATAGTATAGAATAATAAGAAAATAATAATGATAAAGGACAAAATAATAGATATGAATAATGATACAAATACATTTGATACATTTGTTTTAAAAGAAGGTGAATCTAAAGAAACTATATATAAAAATTATAATATACTGCAAAATAATAACTTTTTTAAATTTGGAATTGATAGTTTTCTTTTATCTAAATTCTTTTTAGAAAATACTACTTTAAAGCATACCTATATAGCTGATTTTTGTTCAGGTACTGGTATTATTGGTATATTTACATATCTAAATATATTACATAATGAAGACTACAATAATCACTCACTTAAAAAAACTAATATTTACAATTTAAATATTGATTTCTTCGAAATTCAAGAATATTTTGCAGATTTAAATAAAAGGAATTGTAATCATATTTATAATATGATATTAGAAAAAGCTGATTTTAAAGATGTTCTTAATCCTTTTACTGTAAATAATTTAGATATCCAAAATATATTATATAATTTAAACTTTAAAAATAAGTATACATGTATATTATCTAATCCACCATATATGAAAGAAAATAAAGGGATAAAAACAAATTCATCAGAAAAAGATATTGCTAAAATTGCAAAAAAAGATTTTTTAAAAACCTTTTTTGAAGTTAGTAATTTTTGTTTGAAAGATAAAGGCGAACTTTTTATTGTACATAAACCTGAAAACTTGACCGAAATTATTATTTTAGCAACTAATAATAATCTAGAGCTTAAACTATTACAATTTATAACAAATTCAAGTAACAAGGCTCCTTCTCTTTTCTTAGCTAAATTTGTAAAAAATGGAAAAACACTTTTAAAATTATTACCACAAAAAACAATTAATTAATATATTTGATGGGAGACATAAATATGAAAAAAAATAATTTATACAATGATAACATAAAAAATACAACTAACAAACAAGGCATATTATATATTATACCAACTCCAGTTCGGTAATTTAGAAGATATAACATTAAGAGCAATAGAAACTTTAAAATCTTGTGATTATATATTATGTGAAGATACAAGAATTTCTATTAAATTATTAAATCATTTAAATATATCTAAAAAACTTATTTCTTTTAATAAGGACAATGAAAACATCAAAACTGGTAATATAATAGATGAATTACTCAACGGAAAACATTTAGGACTAATTTCAGATGCTGGAACACCACGGAATATCAGATCCTGGTAATACATTAATTAAATCCTGTATAGAGAATAATATTACTATATCAACTCTTCCTCGGACCTACTGCATTTGTTCCTGCACTTGTTACCTCTGGATTTGATACAACTTCTTTCACTTTTTATGGATTTTTAAAAAATAGAAATGAAAAGAAAAAAGCAGAGATTGAAAAAGTTTTAACAATACCAACTACAACAATTCTTTATGAATCACCATACAGAATAGAAGAAACACTTAAATATATTAACAATCTAGACCCTGATAGAATTTTATGTGTTGCAAGAGAAATTTCTAAACTTCATGAAGAATATATTAATGGTAATGCAAATACTATATTAGATAAACTAAATCCAAAAGGTGAGTTTGTAATAATTATATCCAAACCCAAAAACATATCTATCGACTTTAGTAAACTCTCTTTAGAAGAACATTATAATTATTACCTATCACAGGGCATGAATAAAAAAGAAATTATAAAAAAAATATCAACAGATTTAAATGTTCATAAAAGTGAAATATACAAACTTTTAATTGATTTTTAAATATTTTAGTAAAAAGGTTCATTGATTTCCGAAGGGTTTCAATGAACTTTTTATTAATTTTGCTAAAATATTTTTTTATTGTTTTTTTAAACTATTTTTATATAATAATATTTCTTTTTCTTATTTTTAATAACTATGATTTAATATATTTATACATAGAAAACCTATCTTTAACCAAAAATTTATATCTTATTATTTGATTTTCTATAATTATATAATTTTTTAAATTTTTTAATAATGAATTATCTTTATTTTAAGAACAAACTCTACGTTATTTTATAATCTTTTTTCTCATCTATAAGATTATATTTTACCTTCATTTCCGTAATTTACTCACCAATATATTGGATTATTTTAGAAATATATCTTAAATAAAATGGATATTTTTTTAAAATAATATTTACTATAAAATATAGTATATATTTTTTAAAATAATTACTATAAAAATTAATATATAATTTTACTATATTATTCTATTGTTTATTAATTTACTTTTCATTCCATTTTTTATTTTTTATCTTGACAATTATATTTTACTTTGTTATACTGATTTTGTTATTTAATGGAGAGATGGTCGAGTGGTTGAAGGCACCAGTCTTGAAAATTGGCATAGGGTAACTCCCTATCGTGGGTTCGAATCCCACTCTCTCCGCCAATAATTTAAAAAAGGCTTATTTTAAAGCCTTTTTTTCTTATTAATTCTTTTTAATTAAATCTTCTTATAGTCTTTCTTTTCTTTAGAATCTATCACAATATTCCCATTTTCAATATGTAACAATGTGTTTTCTTTATGTATTCCTAATTCTTTTATTTTATCTGCAATTCTTACTTGTGCATTTTCAACTTCTTTTGCAGCAACAAATGCTTTTTGATTTCCTGTAGCACCTGCATGTGCCAATCCCCTTAATACTCCGAAGTATTATTATATTACCACTTGCAATAAGTTGCCCTCCATTATTTAAATCACCAATAAGAACAACACTTCCTATATATTCTTCCTTTACACCAGATCTTATTGATGTCTTTATATATTTGGTATTTGATATATTTTGTTCTATTTCAAAAATATTGTTAATTGTAGATAATCCTAATTCCTTATTAACATATTCAAAATCTAAAATAATTTTTTCTATGATTTCTTTTTTTAAGTCAGCAAAAAATAATTTCTTAAAAATTTCTTGTTCTTCTATAGTAAATATCTTCCCGAAATACTTTTACAATTATAGTATCATTTTTATCTTTATTTTCATACTTCTCAATATTTAATAATTCCAATAGTTTATATATTTTTTCACTTATTATATTTTTCTTAGTTATTATATCTGTTAATATACCTATTATATTTTCTACATTAATTATTTTAATATTTATTGTCTTATTCTCTGAATCTACATCTAACATAATATTATCATTTTCCATATCTACCAACTTTAATCTATATTTCTCTTCTTCCTTCTAATGCTCTTGTTAAAGTTACTTCATCTACATATTCTAAATCTCCGCCTACTGGAATACCATGGGCAATTCTTGTAACTTTTACATTATATTTTTTTAAAAGTTTGGATATATATACTGCTGTTGTTTCTCCTTCTATTCTTGGATTTGTAGCAAGTATAACCTCTTTTATGTTATCTTCTGTAATTCTAATTATTAATTCTTTTATATTTAAATCTTCAGGTCTTACACCATTCATCGGAGATAAACTCCCTCCTAAAACATGATATAATCCTTTATATTCTCCTGTTCTCTCCATTGCAATTATGTTACGTACATCTTCAACAACACATAACAATTCCTTGTTTCTCTTTTCATCTTGACATATATAGCAAGGATCTGTATCTGAAATATTAAAACATTTTGAACATACCTTTAAACTTTTTTTAGCTTCTACAATTGCATTTAAAAAGCTTTGTACTTCCTTATTATTTTCTTGTATTATATGAAACGCTAATCTTTCTGCTGTTTTTTTCCCTATTCCAGGTAATTTAGCAAACCCTTCTATAACTTTTTCAATTGATGGTGAATATTCCATTATAATCCCATTCCTGGTATGCTCATTCCCTTTGTCATTTCTTGTTCTTCATTATCTATTTGTTTTAACAAATCATTTATACAAACCATTAAAACATCTTGTAACATATCTTTTTCTTCTTTATCTAATAATTCTTCTGAAACATTTATTTCTATAAGTTCTCTTTTACCAGTCATTTTAGCTGAAACTGCTCCTCCACCTGCAACTGCTTCAAATGTCTTATCTTGTATTTCTTTTTGTGACTTTTGCATATCTGATTGCATTTTTTGTGCTTCTTTTAATAATTTGTTTATATTCATTCCCCCAGGAAACCCCATTCCTGGAAATCCTTTTCTTCCCATTTCTTCCTCTTTTCTTTTTTTATTTATTAATATTTTACATTCATATATTACTATTTTTTTGAAATATATTCAACTATATATTCTTTTCCTGTAATACTTTTTATAGCATTTGAAATTTTAATTATATTTTCATTTGATAATATTTCTTCACTTAGATTTGTTTTCACTTCAACATATGCTTTATCATTTTCTATAAATATATCAACATTATTTAACATAACAAAAAGTTTCATTTCCTTGTTTGTTAACATATATTTTCTTATAGCCAATATATCTATCTTTTCTCTTTTAGTATTAATATTTAAATCTTTTTGTTCTTCTTTAATTTCTTTATTATTATCTTTTATATTTTTAATTTGCTCTTTTCCTTCTACTTCTGTTTTTTTATCAGTATTAAGAATACTTCTATTAATGTTGTTATTATTAATAATATTTAGATTTACATCATTCTTCTTAAAAGTACTATTACTATTTATACTATTCTTACTATTACTTTGTGTTAAATTTAAAAGTGCTGCTATTAACATAACTCTTTTATTTTCCATATTTTTCATTATAGAAATAATATTTAAAATCTCTTTTATAACTTTATATACTTCTAATTTATCTAAATCCATATATCTTTTTAAAAGATTTTGTTCTTCTTTTGAATATATATCTAGCAATCCATTTTCTTTTAAATATATTGTTTCTAATAACTTTAATAATTCTGATATATAACTTTGTGGTTCTTTCCCTTGATCCATAAGTTCATTAGAAAGCCTAAGTGTTGTATTTACATCACCTGTCAAAATAGCTCCTAATATTTTAATCATTTTTTCCATGCTAGGAAGACCTACTGTTTCTCTAACCTTTTCTTTATCTATTATACCATCTAAATTACTTACACTTTCTAGTATTGATATTCCGATCTCTCATCGATCCATTTGCAAGACTTGCTAATAATTTTAATGCATCTTCTTCTATTTTTATATCATTTTCGGTAGAAATCTTATGTAATCTTTCTTTAATCTTTTCTTCTGGTATTCTCATAAATTCAAATCTTTGACATCTGGATATTATTGTTGCCGGTAATTTTTGTGGTTCTGTTGTAGCAAGTATAAACTTTACATGTTCTGGCGGCTCTTCTAAAGTCTTTAAAAGTGCGTTAAATGCTCCACTACTTAACATATGTACTTCATCTATTATATATACCTTATATTTTAAATTTGTAGGCAAAAAATCTGTTTGTTCTTTTATCAGTCTTATGTCATCAACACCATTATTTGATGCTGCATCCATCTCAATTATGTCTACATTATTCCCTTCAGAAACACTCAAACATTCTTTACATTTTAAACATGGATTTCCATCTTTATTATCACTACAGTTTATAGCTTTTGCAAATATTTTAGCAATACTTGTTTTCCCTGTACCTCTTACTCCTGTAAAAAGATATGCATGTCCTATTCTATTTAATTTTATTTGATTTTTAATAATTTCAACTATTTTCTCTTGTCCAACTATCTCATCAAAATTTTGTGGTCTATATCTTCTATATAATGATTGATACATAAACTTTATTCTCCTAACAAAATACCTTCTCCTTCATTGAAGGCACTTATTCACATAAAGGCAACTACTTATCGCTGCTTTCTTCCGAACCTGACGAGATTCGCAGTTCTTTATTGAAATGCCCTCAATGAAAAAGAAGGTTATACTAATTATATTTATATACTATTTTCATTAATTTTGCAAATATTTTTTAAGTATTTTCACCTTTTTTTCATTTTCTTCTTTAAAAAGTCCAAAGTCTTTTCTTTCCATTCCTACTTTATCTATATTTATATCCATTTCATATTCTTCATTATTATCCATTATAATAGTTGATTTAAAATTTATTTTTGCAAGATTATATTTTTCTATATCATTATTATTTTCAATTAAACCTTTTCCATAACTTATAATTTCATCTTTTCTTACTTTTTTTTCAGAAATTTTTTCATGATATATCCTAAATCCAATCCTTATTTTAGATCCTTCTTCAGCTTTTTCTTCAATTTTAAAAGATATTTTACTATCTTTTAATCCTTGTTTTTCTCTTGTTTCTTCTACATTTTCTGTTATTGGTATTATTTTTATATTATCAATATTCTCAAATTCATTTTTTATATCTAACTTATCTAAAATTATATTAGATATTTTATTTTTTTGATTTGATCCTTGATTATTAATAGTATATTCCAAATATATATCATCAACTATCGAAACTTCTAAGTTCTCATTTTCATTATCATTTTCTATATTTTTTCTTTGACCATCTAATACTGTTATTATAGTTGTTTTATCTAATTTAAATGGTAAATTTTTATCACCATTTATATATTCTCTTTTCATTTGTAAAGAATATATTATACTTATAACAATGATAATTATCGTTAATAATGCTATACCTATTATATTTAAAGTTTTTCTATTTATGTTAAATATTTTTTTTATTTCTTTTCTTTTCATCTCTAATCTCTTTAAAGAAAGTTTTCAAAATTTCTTCACTTTCTTTTGCAAGAATTCCTTTCTCTATATTTATATTATGATTTGATTTAATTTTATTTATATCAATAACACTTCCCATTGCACCTGTTTTAGGATCTAAAGTTCCTATTACAACTTTTCCGAATTCTAACTTGTTGAATTATAGCAGAACACATTAAACATGGTTCTAATGTCACATACATAGTAATATCATTTAATCTCCATGTATTATTTTTTTTACAATACTTATTTATTGCTATAATCTCTGCATGTCCTAAAGGATTATTCTTATTTTCTTTATTATTATGTCCTCTTGATACAATTTTCCCTTCTTTTACTAGTACAACACCTACTGGAATTTCCTTCTTATTATAGGCCTTTTTCGCTTCTTTTAATGCTTCTTTCATAAACATTATGTCATCTAAAATATTATTATTTTCCATTTATCCTACTTCTCTTTGTTCTCTTGCTTTTAAAAGTCTAATATCTGCTCCTTTAAATATATATCCTTTAAAATCTCCTACAATTCTTGATGCAACTCTATCTGTATATATTGTATATATATCTTTCATACTTAAATTTGTAGATATTATCATTGATTTCTTATTATATGTTCTACTATTTATTATATTTAAAACTTCTTCTTTCTTAGCTTCTGTAACATTTTCTGCTCCAAAATCGTCTATTATAAGTAAATCTACTGTAGACAAAAAATCTGACATTTCATTATATTTTTTTATATCTAAAACCTTATACTCCATAAGTTTACTTAATAACTTTGGTGCTGTTTGATAAAATACTGTTTTACCTTTTTTTAATATTTCTTCTCCAATTGCTTCAGATAAATATGTTTTTCCGAAGTCCTGTTTCTCCAATAAATATGATATTTTTTATTTTACTATCAACATCTCCAAACTCTTCAATAAAACATTTTGCTTCTTTATATGCCTTTTTTGCTAATTCCCTTGGTGAATTCTTTTCTCCTTCTTTTTTTATATCTGAATAATATTCAAATGAATAATTTTTAAACCTTTCTTCGTCTCCTGTATTTAAATTAGAAATATTATAGTTCATATTTATAATCTCTTGAATTAAACATTCACATTTTTGTCTTCTATTACCTCTTATTATATAACCTGTATCTTTACATTTTTCACAATCATATTTAGGTTCTAATTCAGAAACAATTATATTATTTTTTTTAATATATTTTTCTTTTTCTTCTTCTAATTTTTTTATTTCAGTTTCTATTTTCTTTAATTCTTCTCTAGCTATTTCTTTATTATTTTTAAGCATTAAAGATTTTATAGATTTTTGAAGATATAATTTTGCTATTTCTTTTTCTAGCTGACTATATTTTGGATGTTTTTCATAAATTTCTTTTTTTAATATTTCATTTTTCTTTTCATTTTGTTCTTTCTTTTTTTGATATATAATCATTATCTCTTCTAGATTTTTTCTCATATTTTTTATTTTCCTTCCTCTAAATCTAAAATATACTTATACATATAATAATATTTTTTATTTTTTTATTTTTATTATTATATATACTTTTTCATAATCTTATTTTTTATAATTTTTATATTATTTTATCATTATATACCCAAGTAAAAGTATATAACCTATATTTTTTAATGATTTTCAAAAAAGTCAAACATTTGGAATTCATCATAATCTCTTTGTTTTCTATCATTATTAGTATTTTTTTGATTATTAATATTATTTTTTTGATTTGAAGTTTTTTCTTTCTTTTTATCTTCAATTTTTTTCTTATTTTCTTCTTCATATTTAAGAATTTCTTCTTTTGTTTTAAGTCCTGCATTATACCATTCTGTAATTATTTTATCCAAATAACTAAATCCTGCACTCTGAGCATTTATAGTTTTTCCTATAACTAAACCTATTTGTTCTTTTTCATATCCATAATCAAAAATCCATTTTTCAACAATTCTTTCTTGTGGTTTTGTAAGTGGTTTTAATATATTTAATTCGGTTCTTATATATTTTATAATTTTTATTTTTTTATCATAATTTGTGATTTGTTTAGTCAAATCATTTATAGTTATAACTCCCTTATCTGCCATTGATTTTACTACTGTTTCTACATATGCTATTGGTTTCACCTCATCTACAAAACAATGTGAAAATATTCCAAGCATTGTTTCATTTGAAAAATTATATTTTTCAAACCAAAATATTATTTTTTTATACCATTCAGCTTTCATATTTCCTGAAAAATACATTGATTCTATAGCTGTTATTATTTTTTCTCTACCATTATTTTTTTTCTGATTTTTTTCAATCATCTCCTTGTTTGATGTTACTTTTGGCGTATATAATTCGATCATTTCTTTCTCTTGTATATCAACTAAGTAATATCCTTCTTCTACTGCTATTACTATACCTTTTTCTTGCATATATTCAAATGATGCCTTAACTTCTTTTAAACTTAAATTTATATCTTTAGCAATCTGATCTATATCTATATTTATTTGATTTGTTTCTAAATATATCAAATAAATATACAATTTTATCGCCTCTTCTGGCATTTCTTTCATATATTTTACTATAAACAATTCTGGTATATTGATACTTGAAAACAAATTTTTTCTTTTATTTTTTATAATCTTCATAAAATCTAATCCCTTATTTATCTTACACTAGATTATATCAGAAACTACAGTCTATTACAAACTATTAAAAACAGATTTTTCATATAGGTATACCTTTTTTCTTAATATGTATAGTAACACATATTTAACTATATATATTATGCTCTCTCCATTTATCCCATTTATTAATATAACTATTTGCGGTAATGTTATTACTATAATTATTTGAAGTTTTATAAATATATTTTCAATTATACTATTTATAATTACAAAAATAATTAATGTTATTATTAAAAACATTATAAATGCTTCTTGTTCTATAACCCCTAATATTTTAGGCTTTATATCATAATTTTTAGGTACAATATATTCTATATCTTCTAATTCTTTTTCTTTTTTTCTCATAATCATTTTTTCCTTTACAAATCATCTATCTCACCTTAAAATGTTTCTTATTGGTGTTTGAACCTCTATTGAAACACCACCTCCAAATATTTCCTTAACAAAAACATTAACTCTAATCAATGCATATATCATTCCTATATATATTATTTTAGTTATTGGAACAATTGGACTTACAATTAATCTTGTAGATAATACAAGTATAATCGCAATAATATTTTGCATAAAAAGTAAACTACAAATTCCTTTTAACCAATTAGAATATAAGTATTCTGTTTTTTTACTTGATTTTAAAGCAATTACAATAGGCGATATTATAAACATAATTTTAACCATAACATATCTAAGTGAATATTCAAAAAGTAAATTTATAACTCCAAATATTAAATACATTTTTATAATTCCATCAAAACTAATTACATTAAAATTATCACCTGATAAATATAATGCTTCATTAATTTTTATCAATATATTCTCAAAAGTAATTTTTTCATTAAAAAATGTTTTTGTTAAACTTAATATTTCAGTAGTAATAATATTATTTACATATATAATAAACAACAGTATGTCTTTTATATATATTATAAAAAAACTAATAATTATAGCCTTTATTATAAATGTATATGGATTTTCAAGTTCTTCATTTATAACCTTTTTAATAAAATAATTAATTATATAATAAAGTACTATACCTATAAGAACACTAAGCCCTATTCCTATCATTCCTTCATAAAAATTATTTCCTATCATTTCTAATTCTGTACTATTTCTAAATGATTTATCATCAAAAAAAGCTAATTTATCTAAATATTTAAATGCATTTTTATCTATAGAATTAAATAATGTTTTACACATTTCATTAATATTGGTTATAAGTTGATTTGACGTTTGTGGTTGATTTATTATATTAGTCATAACTTTTTTCCTTCCATTTGATTTCTATCTTAAAATCACTAGAATAAAATTTAGAATTAATTTTGTAGATATAATTAAAGCATAAGCAATTATTGTTCCTCTTATAAGTTTCTTTGCATTTCTTACTCTTTCCTCATCACCGAAAGCTAAATTTTCTCATCAGCAATCCTGTACATATTGCAACACCAGCTGCAGGTGTAGCTATTAAAATAAGATATTCTTGAATCTTTTCAAAAGCTTTCTTAAATTTATTAACTAGTAATGGGCTTTTATCTGTAGTTGCATAAGAATTAATTAAAAATATATAACTAATAAATATTAATATAAATATTAATGTAAATTTAATTATAAATTCTTTCCTTTTCATTTTTATTATAACTCTTTTTTCTTTTTCCTCTATCATTTAATTCTCCTTTCTTATTTTAAATTTTATTTTTATTTTTATTTTTTTCTTTCATTATTTTTTCATTATTCTTTTAAAAAATGTGGAATCATTTTTAGTTTAATTACTGAATTATTCCCATCTTCTGTAATTTTAGTATAACTATTACATCCATTTGATAATAATACTATTGCTTCAAACGTTTTTAAATTATATGAAAATTCTTTCAGATCATATTTTTCTTCTAAAACTGTATATTTATTAATACTTTCAGATAAATTTGAATTTTGTGAAATAAATTTCTTTAAAATATAATTATAATTAGTTTCTTTTGAACTTTCAGACATTGTTTTAGAAACTTTTTGCTTTTCTTCTTTTCCAATTAACTTTTGTGCTTTTTCAATTGTTCTTATATCATCTTGTCTATACCAAATTTTATTTACAAGTGATTGTATTATTACATCTGTACTAAATTCATCATTTAGTGCATTATATAAAGATGAATAACTTTGTGTTGCTATAACATTTATACACATTGTCTCCCTGGATTGTGAATAAAAATTTGAATCATTTTTAGTTACATATTCTTGGTATTCATCACTTATAAATGCAGTTTTCCTTATCTTATTCTTATCCTCTTTTATTGCCTGTATTAATACTTCCCTTTGAAAATCCATTTTTAAATAACTTGCTATAATTCTAGATATATCACCATATTTACTTGTATTCATCTTTAAAACAACTATTTTACCTTGTTCTATAACTTCTTTAAATCCTTGAAAATTTATTTCATTCTCTTTAGGGCAAAATGTTTTATTAATATCATAATTTAATACAAAAAGTCCTGTTATTCTAGATATTTCTGCAACAATTATTCCTTTTGTTCTTTCATCTAATTTTAAAAATTCTTTTTCAATATAATCTACAGATGTATTAATATTAAACACTTCTTCTTCTGTATATTCATTTTTCAAGAGTTTTTTCTTTATTACTTTCTTTTTACAAATATAATACGTATTATCATTTATTATTTTATGTATCTCATCAAACGTTACATAATTATTATTATATAATCGTATAAATTTAATTAATTCAGATATTAACATTTCTGCTTTATCAATCCAGAAACTTTCAGTATTATTTTTACTAAATAATAACAAAATTTCTTTCAGCCTATTTGCTATAATATTTGATTTTAATTCTTTTTTATCAATAGGATTGTATTTTATGTTACCGACTTGTATCAATACATATAACATCTTTAAGCCTTCCATATTTTATAGCTTCTTTTTGTACAAAATCATAATAATTTCCTTTCACATCAAGTATTAACATTCCTATTCTATCATCCATATATGAATTATATTTTATAATCTGGCTTGTTATATTATACATTCCGAGAACTTGTTTTACCTGTACCTATACTTCCTGTTATTAATATATTTTGAAACAATGCCTTTTCTTCTAAATATATAGCATTCTTATTCTCATCAAATCCTATAAGTATATGTAAACTTTTTTCTCTTATTATTCCATTTATCTTTTTTTCCTTAATTTTACTATTTGAAATATAATCTTGCTTAAAAAATCCTGATTTCTCTTTTTTATTTTTCAAATATAAATACTTCCATGTTTCATATTTTTTAAAATTATATATAATCAAAATAATAATAGGTGTAAATATATTAATTACAAAAAAATATATTTTAATATATTTCCATACTTCTGGATATTCTATATCTATCAAAAAATGATTTAAAGCATATGGAAATACAATATTATTACCATAAATTACATTTCTTAAAGAAATAATACTTAAAAGATAATATATTAAAATTAAAGATAATATTATTAAATTTATTTTTAAACCTTTTCTTATATACATATTAACTAAATTCATAAAATAGTTTCTTTTTCCTTCCATTTACTTAATTCAAGTTTACTTCCTTGTGTATTATGATAAAATTTCGATTCAATATATGAATAAACTATATAGATCAATAAAAATGTTTGAATTATAATTATTATAAAAAATATATGTGTTTCTATTTTAACCTCCTTTTTAAATTTATAGCATTTTAGCATAAAAAAAATAAAAGTCAATAACAAAATTAAATTATCCTCAGAAAGTAAAAGCTTATAAACTTGAATTTCATCTATAATTATGATATACTTAAAAAGACATTAATTTTTTTAAGGAGGTCATAATTATGACAAAAAAGGAAATAGACTTTATCTTGAAAGACAACTCATATCTTGAAAACGGGACAAAACAAGCCTGTGTAAAAATACAAGATTATTTAAAAAACATTAAATCTATTGAATCTATTGAATCTAAATCTTCAATAGATTGTAAGGATTTTTTAGATGCAATTAATGTCTTACTCGCTTTTAGTTTTAGAGAGAAAGACACAATACCAGAAAGATGGTATTGTGAATGCGATTGTAGATACAATGGCTGCATGATTTGTCCTGGCGAATTTAACATTGAGGAAAAATCCGAAAAAATTTGCCCCTACTACAAACAAGAGAATATCTAAACCAAGAGCATGTGCTTAAAATCTTTAAAGTTTTAAGCACATGTTCTTCTTTTTATACCTACAAATTTTTAATCTTAAACTTCAATTATTATTTTTTCAAAATATAATAATAATTTAATATTTCTAGAAATCCTTGATATACAAATATTATTTAAAATTCTCATGCTTTTTGTTTAATATTATAGATTGAAATTCCATTTTCTATATATTAAATTATATATTAACAAGGTATGTAAAATTAAATAATTTACAATTCTTAAGTAGAAAGGATAATATATGTACACTTCGCTTAAAAAAACATTTATATTAGTATTAATGTTTTTAATCATATTTGGTATTAGTGCTTTTGCAAATAAATATAACTTACAAGATACTGAAATTTCATTTGAAAATGGTATTAAAATAGCACTTACTACCTCTAAAAATATAAATGTAGATAATGTTTTAAAAGAGAATAATATTTCTGTATTAGGACATGAAAAAGTTGAAGAAAAATTCCAAAATGGAAAAAGAGTTATAAAAATAGTTTCAGATAATTCCAAAAAAGATATTGTTACAAGTTTTACTTTATCTGAAAATTCTAACATTAAAGAAATAATTAATAATAAAATTTATAATAATTTAACCGAAAAAATAGAAGTAGTTGAAGTAGAAATACCATTTAATACTGTAACAAGACAAATTGCAAATACAAGTGATTCACATTCACAAGTAATTCAAGAAGGTAAAAATGGTGTTAAAATAATTAAATATAGATTATTATACAATAATGATGAACTTGTTGAAAAAGTAGAAATATCTTCAGAAATCAAAATAAAACCTATTGATAAAATAGTAGAAGTAACAAGTAATGTAGTATCAAGAAAACTTGAAACTCCTAGGGAAATAGAACAACCTAAACAAGTTAAAGAACAACAACCTAAAATATCTTATTCTGGAAGCAAATGGAATTATACTCCAGAAGAGCTAGATCTTATATGTGCTATAACTGCTCAAGAATCTTCTTCAAGTTATGAAGGTGCTTTAGCTGTTATATCTACAGCTATAAATAGAGCAAAATCTCCTACATGGAGAAAAAGTTATGGAAGTGATCCTCTTTCACAATACAAAGGAAAAGGTCAATTCACTTATTCAATTGATGGATATTACAAAAAAAGACTTAATGGTAATTATAGCTCTGCAGTAAAACAAGCTGTTATTGATGGATTAAATGGTAAAACAAACCATAATCATCTTTCATTTAGATCTGCTTCACATGCTAGAAAGCATGGTATTTCTGGAATTACTATAGGTGATAATACATTCTATACAAATTAATAACATTAAATATATATAACAAGCAAATTCCTTTAGTTATAAAAGATTTTGCTTGTTTTTTGACATTTTTCTAAAACACATGTATAATATCTTTAAGTTTGGAGGTAAAAACTTAAAAATGAATAAAATTATAAAAAAGTCAATTGTTTTAGCTATAATGTTTGTATTAATACTAAGCTTTTCAATTTTTGTATATGCAAATAACACAATATTAAAACAAACAACTGTAACTTTCATAGATAAGCACACTGTTTCATTTATGAGTTCTAAAAATTCTTCTCCAGAAGAAATTTTAAAGAAAAACAATATAGTACTTTTAGAAGATGAAGAGTTAAATACTTTAGAGGAAAATAATACTTTAAAGATAACTATTTCAAAGAAAGATAAAGATAAAGATAAAGATAAAAATAAAAACATAACAGAAAATAAAACATTAAACACTAATAATAATATAATATCTTCATATAATGAAAATAATCAGAAAACAGAAAAAATAGAAACAACTATAGTAGAAATTCCTTTCACTACAGTTACAAAAAATATTTCCAAAAAATCTGTTGATGAAATATCTAAAGTTATAACAGAAGGGAAAAATGGTAAGAAAGAAGTTACATCTAGAAATACATATATAAACGATAAACTTATTGATTCTGTTGAAATAAGTTCTAAAATATTAGAAAAACCAATAGATAAAGTTATTCAAGTATCAAATAAATCAGTATCTAGAAGTGGTTCTAGTATAACTAGATCTAGTAATAGATGGAATTATACTGATCAAGAAATAGACCTTTTATGTGCAATAACTGCACAAGAATGTTCAACAAGCTATGAAGGTGCACTAGCAGTTATTACAACTGCAATGAATAGAGCTGCATCTTCAAAATGGAAACAATATGGTAAAGATCCTCTTTCACAATATAAGGGGAAAAACCAATTTACATATTCAATCGACGGTCTTTATAAGAGAAGACTTAATGGTAACTATAATTCATTTGTAAAACAAGCCGTTCTTGATGCTTTAAATGGTAAAAGAAATCATAATTATTTAAGCTTTAATTCAGCATCAACTGGAAGATCAGGTAAAATAATAGGTGATAATGTATATTTTTAAATTAAAACAATAAAATAAAAGTAATAATGATAATAAATGAACTTTAATATAAATTCAAATAAATATTATATAAAGAATCCTTGAGTTCCAAGACTTATAGGATTCTTTTTCTTAATACTTTCTTATTCTTAAATTTTTAAATTATTTTTAAATAAATTCAATATATTTTTAAAAAATTAATTAATCTCTTATAAAATTTTCTCTTTTTTTCTCATAAATATTAAAAATTTCATTTTATTTACTTTAATAATAATAATCTCTACAGTATAATTAAATTATATAGAAGTTATAGTGTAATTCCTTAAGTTATTAGTTATCATACTATAATAATATATAATTTATTTAGAAAGGAAATACATTTATGGTAGTTGAAGTAAAAAATTTAACAAAAAAATATAATGAAAAATCAATCGCCCTTGATGATGTCTCTTTAGACATAAAAGAAGGAGAAATACTAGGTATACTAGGGCCAAATGGTAGCCGGTAAAACTACATTGATAAATTCTATTTTAGGATTAATAAAATACCAAAAAGGAAATATTAAATTATTTGGTAAATCTTTAGATAATGAAACTAAATCAAAAATAGGGATAGTTCCTCAAGAACTTGCATTTTTTGATACATTATCAACTGAAGAAAATATTGATTTCTTTTGTTCTCTTTACATAAAAGATAGTAAACTTAGAAAAAAATATGTTAAAGAAGCAATTGACTTTGTCGCTTTAAATGGACATGAAAAGAAAACAGCTAAATCACTAAGTGGTGGTCTTCAAAGAAGACTTAATATAGCATGTGGTATTGTACATAAACCAACACTTATATTCTTAGATGAACCAACAGTTGCAATAGATCCACAATCTAGAAACTTTATACTTGAAGGTTTAAAAACTTTAAACAAAAATGGTGCAACAATTGTATATACTACACATTATATGGAAGAAGCAGAAATTTTATGTGATAGAATCGCAATAATGGATATTGCTAAATTCTCTATGATTGGTACAAAATCTGAAATAATGAAAAAAATGAATATTAAATCTATAATTCACTTAAGTTTAGAAAATCCAAATGATATTTCTAAACTTCCTGAAAAAATTAGAAATACTAAAGAAAATGAATATATATTACCATTTGATTATTCATTAGATGAACTATTATCATATTTAAAAGATAATAATATTAAATATAATATGGAACAAGTATTAACACCAACTCTTAACGACTTATTTTTAATTTTAACTGGTAGAAAGTTGAGGGATGAATAATGAATTTCTTTTATTATGAATTAAAATTATGGTTCAAAAATATATATGTTGTATTTTGGGCATTATTTTTCCCACTTATTCTTGTAGTTATCCTTAATTCTATTTATGGAAACTTGAATTTCTCACGGAATAAAAATAGGTGTTCCTGCAGATTCAAAATTTAAAAATGAACATACAATAGTAGTAGACGATTACAAAGAAGCATTAAATAATGGAAAAATAGATATATATTTTGGAAATGATATTGTTATGAAAAGTTCTGTTTTCGGCGGAAAAAGAATGATTGAAGAGATAAATTATAAGGTGCAAAATGGTGATAAGGATTATACAAATTCTACTTCACTTAGTGCAACAAACGGAAATTCAAATAATTTATTTTTCTCAATGATAACAATGCAAGTATTATATTCAATGTTTATATCTGTATTACTATTTGATAAATACTCAAAAGATAGAGCAACAGGTGCAAGAATCTCTCTTTCACCTTCAAGTAATTTATTATTAAAAGTCAAAACATTTATTACATGTCTTTTAGTTGTAAATATATCAATAGGACTTATGGTAACTTATTTATTAACACAAACAAAATTCTTAAGTTCTATAAACATTACACAAATATTTTATTTAGAAATATTAGCAGTAATTTCTATTTTAATAGGATACATAATCTCAAATATTCCTAAATTAAAAGTAGATGCAAAACAGGGTGTTGCAGTATCAATAGCACAGTTCTTAACATTTATGTCAGGAGGATTTGGGCTATATATGCTACAATATATAATCTTTGAAAAAGTGCCATTTTTAAAATACCTATCACCAGGATTATTAGTAAATAGATTAGCAACATATAAATTTGATATAGAATCATTATTAATATTAATTACAATTCCAGTAATATTATTTTTAATATCTATAAAGGTAGGAGGTAAAAAATAATGTTAGATTTAAGTATATTTAAGAAAATGTTTACTTTCTTTAAAAGATCATTCGGATTTCTTCTTTACATAATAATATTTATAGTAATAATTACAGTCCTTACAAGTTTAAATGCAACAACTCCTGAAAAGCAAACATCATATGGTACAATTGCTATAACAGCATCTGATAAACTAAAAGAAACTAAAGAATTTGAAGATCTTGTACACTATTTAAAGAAATATTATACTATTGCTGAAAATATAACAGATATAAACTATGCACTAGAAACTGCATATATAGACGGACATATCACTGTTCCTGATAATTTTTTAGAAGGCGATAATAAGATTGATGTAAAAACTGGTGTTATGAGCTATTCACTTCCAATAAGTGCAAACTTAAACCAATTTATACATGCTAAAAAAACTGGAGATATGAGTCTTTTATATAAAAGATTAAATGTTTCATATATATCAAATGATACTAAAAAGGCAACAATAAAACAGTTTTATATAATGTTCCTATTCTTAGCATTCCGGATTTACAGCAATGTTTGTTCTAAACTTTATAAAACCTTTACTTGATCCAAATATTATGAGTAGAGTAAAATTAAGTGGAACTTCTTCAAAAAGTTATATATTACAAATATCTGCTGGTATAATGTCTATAATAACAATTGTATTACTAGGTCTTAACTTCTTTGGTATGTTTAGACTTAATTATGGATTTATAGAATCTTTACCATCACTATTTAATGTATTTGTATTATTTGCAATTGGATTTGCTATAAACTTATATACATATATAGCAACACAAAATACAGCAATAGTTGAAATTGTGGCATCAGGACTAGGTACAATACTTATGATGTTTTCAATAATTGATTATAAGTATTTACCAGAATTTATACAAAAACTTTTAAAATTCTCACCAACATACTATTATACAGAATTGCTTGATAATTTTAATCCTTTATATATGTTAATACAATTTGGATTCTTAGCACTATTTGTAACTTTAATATTACTTACATTAAAACATAAAAAAGTTAAATAATATATTTCTAATTATCAAAATAAGAACATGTACCAAAAAACTGAACAAAAGATTTTAAAAAGTTATAGCTACATGTTCTTTTACTATTTTTTAAAAAAGTTGTCATAAACACTTGCATTAGTATAAAAAATATGCTATTATATATTTACAGTAAGGAGGACTAAATTTTTAATTAAAAAATTAGGAGGTCGTTATGATGATTATTCGGGGACCATAGAGTTTAAAATCAAGGTTAATACTTTAGTATTAACCAATTATCTAAAATGTAAATTTTAGATTATAAGGCTACAATTTTAGTAAAGGATTATTCCTTTGCTAGACTTGGGCCTTTTTTCATTTTAAGGTTAAAAACCTGCAATTATATTTTAAATTTACTTTATATTTTAAATTTACTTTTGTGTATTGACTTTTAATTTTTTTATGATAGAATGCTGTAAATTAAATTTAAGGAGGTAAATCAAATTAATACACAAAAAATTTTTAATATTTCTTCAATAGAAGAAAATGTATTAATAACAAAAGATAAATATATCAAAATATATGAGGTAGAACCTATTAATTTTGACTTAAAAAGTAGATTAGAAAAACTTGCAATACTTGAAGCATATAAAAACTTTTTAAATAGTTGTAATTTTAATATTCAAATATTAATAAAAAGTCATAAAAATAATTTAGATAATATATATTCAAAAATAGAAGAATTACAGTTTTCTAATTTTTCTAATAATTCAGAAATAAATAATAATATTATAAATTTAAAGAATAATTATATAAATCATATAAAATCTTTAAACAATAATTACAATATAACAAACAAAAAATATTATCTTATTATTTCATTAAATAAAACAGATAATATAGAAAGTGTTAATAAAATTAATAATTTTTCTTTATTTTCATTCTTTAATTTTTCTAAAAAATTAATTTCAAATTCAAATAAAAATAATGCTCCATCAATTTCAAATTTTGACTCTAATTATTATTCTTTAAAATCTGAAAAATTACCAATTAATATAAAATCAGAATTAAATGATATTAATAATATTATATATAATACACTTACTCGTGCTTGTAAAACTATAAGGCAAATGAATAACTTAGAGATATTCTCACTTTTAAAAGAAAGTTTAAATATATATGATGGAAAATAATAACTTTTTTAATGGTAGTAACTCAGATTTTAATAATATTTTTCCAACATATATTTCTGAAAACAATCCAAAATATTTAGAAATTGATGATAAATATATAGGAGGACTTGTTATATATAATTATTCAAATAAGTTTACAGATTTAATCTTTAAAAAAATACTTGACTCAAACATTAATACTACTATAAGTATATTTTTAGAAAAAAAGGATAAATATAAAGCAATAAAAGAATTAACTTATTATATAACAAATTCAGGTGCAAGTATAAAAGATAGCTTTCAAAATTCACAAGATATTGATTTAGTTTCATTTTCATATAATGATGCTAAATACATTAGAAAAGAATTACAAGTAAATAATGAAGAACTATATAATATTCATACATATTTTACAATTGCTGAAACTAATCCAGAAAAATTAAAAACTTCTTTGCTAAGATTAGAAAATCTTTGTACACTATCTGGATTATATTCAAGAAAAACATATTTTAGACAATTAGATTCTTTTAAAACAAGTCTTCCATTAGCATATAATCCAAATATTCTAAAGAACATATCAAAAAGAAATATACTAAGCTCTTCTACTCCTATAACATTTCCATTTATATTTTCAACTCTAAATGATAAATCTGGAATTCTTTTTGGACTTAGTCGCACAAATAATTCAATTATAATGATTAATAGATTTAATAAAAATATTTATAAAAATTCTAATATGTGTATATTTGGATCTTCTCGGTTCTCGGTAAATCTTATTTTATAAAGCTTAATATACTAAGAGAATTTCTATTAAATACTATCCAATATGTAATTGATCCTGAAAATGAATATACAGAAATAGGTAAGTTCTTAGGTGGTACAATTATAACACTTTCACCATCATCTGATAATTTTTTAAATATATTTGATATATATGAAAATGATTTTAATAAAAATTATTTATCAAATAAGTTAATTCAATTAAAGCCTTTCTTTTATCTAATATTTCAAGATATAAGTGTAGAAGATTATGGTAAAGTAGAAGAGATTATTATCAAAATATATAAAAATCATAAATTAACATTTGATGATACATCATTCTATAATAACAATTCATTTGTAAACACATTGAATATGCCAATTTTAGAAGAACTCTATAATGAAATGTTATTATATAATGATTTAAAAAAATATACATATATGCTTATACCTTTTGTAAAAGGTTCTTTAAATTTTTTTAATCATCATACAACTTTTAATACAGATTCTTCATTAATAATTGCAAATATTAATGAGCTTGGTGAAGATAATTACAAATATGGAATGTGCTTATTTGCAACATTCTTCTGGAATAAATTAAAACAAAATAAGAATAAAAATAAACTTATATATATAGATGAAATTTGGAGAATTATAGGTGGTACATCTACTCCAGTAACTGCACAATTTATATATAAAATTTTCAAAACAATACGTAAATTAAATGGTGGAGCAATATCTATAACACAAGATGTTTCAGACATGTTATCACTTGAAAATCGGAAACTATCGGAAAAACTATAATAAATAATTCTAGTATCAAATGTATTTTCAATTTAGAAGAAGAAAATATATTAAATTTATCAAATAATATAGACTTAAACCAAAAAGAACAAATTGAAATAAAAAATTTAAAACGTGGTGAATCTTTAATAATTGCAGAAAATAATAAAATTATAATTAAAATCATTTCAAACGACTTAGAAAATAATGTAATAGAAGGTTCTTTAAATATAAATAAAGAAAAAACACCTTTAAAAAATATAGAAATTAAAGAAAAGGAAGATATAATATGAGTATAACAATATTAACAATGATTGATAATAAACACATTTATAATGTAATTAATAACTTGCATATTTTTTCAAAAGAAAATAATAATACATTTACAATATTACCAGATATAACATATATAGAAGGTATAAAAGAATGTTTAGAAGTATATAATAATATAACACATTTAATTATAAACTATGAAATATTTGAAAAATTTAATATGAATTTACATGAAATATTGCAATTTCTTATAACCATAAAATCAGATTTTAATTCTAAGCATTTAAATAAATCTAAAAATTTAGAAATAATAATTCTTATTTCTAATGATAATTTAGAACTTAAAGAGAAATTACAATTAATAGATATAAATAAAATTTTTATGAGTTCTAATATAGATTTCATTTTTCTATATAACATTATTTCAAATAATTCTATTAAAAATTTAAATACTACTAATGATATATATAGCAATGAGGAAAAGCTCTTAAACAATCTTATTTCTTTAGAAAAAAATAATATTAAAACTAATGAAAATTCTATAAAAAAATCAAATAATAAATTTAATTCTAATATGCCTAATATATTTACTAATATAACAAAATGTTTATCAAAAATCATTAATTATACCAGTAGTATAAAGATAAATAAACTAAAAAAAGTTAATAAAAAAAATAAATACTGTAATATAAATAAAGATTCAATACCAAACCTATATAATTTCAAAGATATCAAAAATGAATACCTAAAAAAATTAAAAATTAATGAAAATAATTCAAAATATAATTTATCTAATTCTACTATAAAATTAAAATCAAATATAAGTAATAATAATATAAAATTATTAGATTTACCCCTGTCTAATTTAATGGAAAATTGTCAAAAAATAGAAATAATATTATCAAATAAGGAGGACATATGAATCTAGATTTAACATTAAATAATGAAAATAAGTTAAATAACACTAATGAAATATCAAATAATTTAACTAATAATGAAATACAACAAAGCCAAAATGATTTTCTTCGGAGGTGTCTTTAAAAATGCAATAAATTTTGGAGTTGATCTTGGACTTAAAGCACTTCTTCCAGATTTAATTGAAGATCAAGTAATAGATATTAAAAACTCTATATTAGAAGGAGGTTTTAAAGAAGGTGTAAATACCCTTGTGAAAAAAGTTAATGAATTTAAAAACTCTATAACAGGTATATTTACAGGTAATTTTAATAATATCGAAGAAATTCATACTGCAACAAAACAAGGTGGAATTATAAAAACAGTATCTAAAGGTTTATCAAAAGGAATTGATGCAGGAGTAAAATCTGGAGCAATTCCAAAATCTGTTGGAAGTATTATAAAAGCTGGAAAAACTACCATTTTAAATGAATTTAATTCTTCACTTGAATCTCAAATGAAAAAAGAAATAAAAAAATTTGATACATTAAATGATTTAAACAAAAAATGGTATGATGCTTTAGATCAAAGAGATTTCAACAAAATGACCAAATATACTGAAAATATTTCTGAACTTTCTAAAGACTTAGTTAAATTTTCTAATATTATAGAGGAAACTAAGAAAATTGAGGAATTACATAATTTTATAAAAGAGAATAATTCTTTTGACTTTATGGTTGGAACAGATGGTGCTTTAATGAAACTTGATTAATATATGCTTTTTCACAAATATTCCTTTTATGTTATTATATGTATTTTTTCTTTTTATTCTACATAAATCATTCTTCAAAGTTCTATATAAAACAGATAATAATCCCATATATTCCTTGAAAATACTATACTAATTTTATATAATAACCTTAGAAATAAAAGAAAGAGAGCAAAATAATGAGTAATGAAAATAATATAGAAAATGAAAAAATTATAGAAAGAACTGTTGCCTCTGAAATGAAAAAATCATATATGGATTATGCAATGAGTGTTATAATCTCTCGTGCTCTTCCAGATGCAAGAGATGGTTTAAAACCTGTACATAGAAGAATATTATACTCAATGTATGAAAAAGGTATTTTACCCTCAAAAGGTTATGTAAAGGCAGCCAAAGTTGTTGGTGATGTTTTAGGTAGTTATCACCCACATGGTGACTCTTCAATATATGATGCAATGGTTAGATTTGCACAAGATTTTTCACTAAGACACACTCTTATAGATGGACATGGTAACTTCGGATCTATAGATGGTGATCCACCAGCTGCTTACCGTTATACAGAAGTAAGAATGTCTAAAATAGCAGAAAAAATGCTTGAAGATATAGAAAAAGAAACAGTAGACTTCAGGCCTAACTTTGATGATAGATTAGTAGAACCAACTGTTCTTCCAACTAGAATTCCACAATTATTAGTAAATGGTGGTTCTGGTATTGCTGTAGGTATGGCATCAAACATACCTCCTCACAACTTAAGAGAAGTAATTTCTGCAACTATAGCATATATAGATAATAAAGATATAACTATAAAAGAATTAATGCAATATATAAAAGGACCAGACTTCCCTACAGGTGCAATGATTCTAGGTGTGTCTGGAATAGAAGAAGCATATAATACCGGTAGAGGTAAATTAATAATGCGTGGTGAAGCTTCTATTGAACAAGTAACCAATTCAAAACAAAGAATTATAATTTCATCTCTTCCTTATCAAGTAAATAAAGCTAAATTAATAGAAAATATAGCAGAACTTGTTAAAGATAAAAAAGTTGAAGGTATTTCAGATATTAGAGATGAATCAGATAGAGATGCTTCTGTTCGTGTAACTATAGAATTAAAAAGAGATGCAAACCCACAATTGATTCTTAACCTATTATATAAACATACACAACTTCAATCGACTTTTGGTGTTATAAACCTTGCATTGGTAAATAATCAACCTAAAATTTTAACTTTAAAAGATTCTATTGAAATATTTGTTTCACATAGAAAAGAAGTTATTATAAGAAGATCTAAATTTGAACTAAAAAAAGCCGAAGCAAGACTTCATATATTAGAAGGATTACGTATAGCTATTGAAAATATTGATGAAGTAATTAGAATTATAAGAAGTGCTTATGATGATGCAAAAGAACGCTTAATGAAACGTTTTGACTTAACAGATATACAAGCACAAGCAATTCTAGATATGAGATTAAAAACTCTTACAGGACTTCAAATAGAAAAAATTGAAGCTGAATATAATGAATTACTAAAGATTGTTGCAGAATTAAAAGCAATATTAGCAAGTGATGAAAAACAATATCAAATAATTAAAGAAGAATTAAATGAAGTACAAGAAAAATTTGGAAATGATAGATTAACAAAAATTGTTCCAAGTCAAGATGAAATTTCTTTAGAAGATTTAATCAAAGAAGAACAATCTGTAATAGCTTTAACACATTTAGGCTATATTAAAAGAATGCCTGCAAGTACTTATAAGTCTCAACATAGAGGTGGAAAAGGCATAACTGGAATGGCAACACGTGATGAAGATTTTGTTAAAGAATTATTTACAGCATCAACACATGATAATATATTATTCTTCACAAACAAAGGTAAAGTTTATCAACTTAAAGGATATGATATTCCAGAAGCTAGTCGTATAGCAAAAGGTACAGCAATTATAAACTTACTTCCTTTAGACTCAGAAGAAAAAGTAGAAGTAATAATGCCTATCAATAAATTTGAAGATGATTATTATCTACTTATGTCTACAACTTTAGGTATGATTAAAAAGACTAAACTTACAGAATATTCATCAGTAAGAAAATCTGGTATAATTGCAATAAACCTAAAAGATGATGATAAATTAATAGATGTTAAACTTACAAATGGTAATTCAAAAATAATATTAGTAACTAGAAATGGTAAAGCTATAACATTTGAAGAAACTGATGTTCGTGAAACAGGAAGATCATCACAAGGTGTTATTGGTATTAAACTAATAAACGATGATACAGTTATTGGAATGGATACATATACTGATCTTAAAGATAATACACTTCTTGCAATTACTGAATCAGGATTTGGTAAACGTACAGAATTAGAAGAATATAGAATTCAAAAACGTGGAGGTACAGGAGTACTTACATATAATATAACTAAAAAAACTGGAAATCTTGTAGGAACTAAGATTGTAAATGGAAATGAAGATTTAATGCTTATAACTAATGAAGGTACAATTATTCGTATAAAAGTTGAATCAATAAGTATTTTAAGTAGAGCAACACAAGGTGTTACTTTAATTAAAACAACTGATAGTTCTAAAGTTGTAAGTATTGAAACGATTGAAAGTGAAGAAGATTTAATAGAAGAAGAAAACTAGTTAATTAATAAAGAAAAAGAGGATTGATATCCTCTTTTTCTTTGTCTTAATTATATATACTTCCTCTAAATTCATTTGTAATATTAAAATATTTCTTGTATACAACTTTCTTTAATTCATCAACATATTTAGGTTTTCTATTTTGATTAATTAATTCTAAATCTTTATTAACTGCATTTTTCATCAATTCTTCAAGTTTAATATTATTAACCTTAATAGTTTTTCCTTCCCATTCTATTTCTATTTCTTTTAATCTTGATAAATTATGTATACGTCTTTCAAACATCTTATTCTTAAATTCTTTTAGATTTGAGTAATTCCCTTTAAATATCTTATTTAAAATGAATGTATCTGATAGCTTATGTCCACTATTTTTAGCAGCATCTTTATACATATTTGATATATATGGTACTACACCATCCTTATATCCAAATTCTGCTAATAATTCATATATAGTTCTTCTCATTGTGATATCTCCGAGATGCCCCATTATTATTTTGTATAGCTGCAAATATTGGTCTAAACATATCTATTATATAATATCCATTAGTTCTAGCTTCACCAGTTGTACTTATACCTTGAAATGCATATCTAGAAACTACCAAATCATTATCTATTAAATCTTTGATATTATGTAAATTATTTGCTGTATTTATATCTATATTCTTAAATACATCTATTGTGTGTTTACCTGTATCAGCACTTCTACCATCTTCTTTTTGCTCAATCTTATTAAAATATTGTTTCTTAGTATTTGAATCTTTACTCAATACTTCTTTTGCTTCTAAATAATCTAAAGTATATAATACATCAAATACTCCTCCCATATATTTCTTCAAATCTTCTTCTTTTGTAAATCTTGTAGGGTCAGTATTCCTATATCCATCCTTTCCTTTTTCATTAAATATAAGATTTAAATTTAAAATACTTTCTTTTACATCTTCATAAGTTTCGTAAATTCCTCTTGCATAAAATTCACCACCTACACCATCTCTTCTTCCATTATTATTTAGTATAACTGTTCTATCAAATAAGTGTGTAAGTTCATGTGAATATGTTGTAAGTCCTCTATTATCTAAAGCTTTCGCAAGGAACATATTTACTCCGAAGTCCATTTGCTTCACCATCTGCAACAAAAAATTCTCTATAAAAATCAAATGGTGCTACAAATTCTGAAACTCCCTTAGATGCTTGTGTTCCATATTCTTTAGACCACGTTTCTCTTGCATTAGCATATGGATTTTTATTAAATATTCTTAATGAATCTATTACAATTCTATTAGATATTAAATTATGATGTGTATCATTGTTTGATATTCTAAACCAAAAATCTAAGAATGTTGCTTGTCTTTTAGCTGTTTCTCTAAGTTTTTCTTTAAATTCTTTTAATTGTTTTTCTCTTTCTACCTGTGTACCATCTCTATCTACATATGCATCTACAATCCCAAATGTTGTTGTTGTAACTGTTGTTATTGCATATATTGAATTTTCTGATACATTAAGTAATGGTAATAGATATTTTTGTTCAGAATCTTTTTTTAATTTATTAAATATTTGATATTCTAAATTATTATTATATTCTGATCTTTGTTCTTCTATATATGCATTACTTGCTTTTTTAAACCAATCATTAATACTTAATTTTGGTTCAAAAATGTTTTTCATATTTTCTAAAAATTCTGGTATTGTTTGTTCCTTAAAAATATAATTAAATTTTTTTCTAAATGTTGCAGGTGTTGCATCTAGCTTATATTCTAAATATTGCATATCACCAACCATTATTAAAAAGTCTATAATATCAACTTTTTTTCCAAAAAATTCTGGATAATATATTATTAAGTTTTTCAAATTAATATTAGAATATTTTAAATTATATAATCTATCTATATATGTAAGCCCTAATAATACCTTTTCTTTATTATCTACTAATTTTTTCTTAACTTTTTCTAAAGACATATTATTTGTAATAATATTTTGATTGTTTATTAATAATGTATTTAAAATATTATCAATATTTTTTTGAATATTATCAAATGAATTCTTATATGACATTTTTTCTAAAGTTATTTTTTGTAATTCTTTTAATAATTCTTCATCTGAAACTTCTCTTCCTAGTTGTTTCTTCATTTCATTTCTTTTCTTAATCTTATCAAGTGCCTTTATTCTAGGATTTAAAATCTCAAATATTTTTTTATCTTCAAGGAAATTTACCTTTTCAAATTGTTGCTTAATTTCATTGGCAACTTCTTTTGTTTTAGAATTTTCAATTCCTAATTCTGGAGTATATAATATTTTTTCTCCATTTAAATTAATATTATATTCTTTAAACTGTTTAAATTTCCCTAAATTTTCTAAATTATAATATTCAACTGTATTATCATCAAATTTTATCATCACCTTATTTGATAATCCATTTCTTACTTCTTCTGAAGATGAAACTTCTTTATCTTTTAAAGGTATAATACTATTTATTTTTTTCTTATTTAAAATACTAGAATTATTTACTTTATTCCCTATTTCTATAACTGTTTCTAGATTATAGTATGGTATTAATTTAATTATATTATTATATATTTTTACTTTATCATTTTGATATCCTTTTATTTTAGTAATGTCTTTTGTTTTTAAATCATTTTCTCCTAAAATATATTCAATATTATCTCCATATATCTTATACTTATTACTAACTTTTTCTATCTTATTAACACCTAAAATAATAGGTCTATGATTATTAGATTCTATTTTTATAAAATAATCATTAATATTAGTAGGTATATTTTCTAATATTGTTACCCATGCTTCTCCATATGGTGAATTTTGGAATAGTTTTATAGAAGATATATTATTAAATTCAACTTTCTTTTCTATTTTTTCTTCTTTTACCTTTAATATATTATCTAAGTTTCCTAAACTATTTTTTATGTTATCTAATTCTCTAATATATTGATTTAATTTACTTTCATTTTCTGAAGTCTTGTCTTCTCCTAGTTTTGATATATTAACCTTAACATTATTTAAGTTTAATAATACCTTATTATATTCTTCATTGTATTTTCTTATACTTTCTTCTGTCTTGTCTTTCTTTAAATTTTCTGTTAACCCTCTATCTTTTACTAACTCTTCGACTTCCTTTAGTTTGTTATTTAAATTAGTCTTATCAAGCTTAGGTTTTGGTTGTAGTTTATCTTTTAATATTTTATCCAAGTTATTTAAATTAGTTTTAACATTATTTAATTCATTAATATAATTATTTAGCTTACTTTCGTTTTGAGGTGTTTTTTCTTCACCTAATTTAGATATTTCTGAATTAACATTATTAAATTTACTTATTTGTTCATTTAATTTAGTATTATATTCATTTATACTATCTTCCGTTTTACCTTTTTTCTTATCTTCAGTAAGTTTCTTATTATTTATTAATTCTTGTACTTCTTTTAATTTAAGATTTAGATTATCCTTATCTAATTTTATTTTTAATATATTATTCAAGCTATTTAAAGAATTTTTTATGTTATCTAAGTCTCTAATATGTTGATTTAATTTAGCTTCATTTTCTTGATTCTTATCTTCTCCTAACTTTGATATATTGTCCTTAACTGAATTTAAGTTTGATACTATCTTACTATATTCTTCTATATATTTCCTTATACTTTCTTCTGTCTTATCTTTCTTTAAATTTTCTGTTAACTTTTCGGCTTTTCCTAACTCTTCCACTTCTTTTACTTTCTTATTTAAGTTAGTCTTATCAAGCTTAAGTTTTGGTTGTGGTTTATTTTCTTGATCTTTTTTTAGATACTTAAAAATTATTTTTCCTTCTTCTGTTCTAAATGTTGTATTCATTCCTTGTTTTGATATTTCTTTTCTTTGGCTTCCTGGTATCCATAATCTTTCACTATATGTTTTTCCATTATTTCCTATTGCTTCTGCTGTTACTGCATATTCTCCATCTAGTCCGTTTATTATCATATCAAAATAATATTTTGGAGAATTCCCTTCTAGTTTTCCTACATAGAAATTTGTTTTCTTTCCGGTCTTTTTCTACATATATCTTTACTTCTCTTGGTGTTTCTACTGCTCCATCTTCTCTTCTTAAAAATATTTCTGCATTCCCTATTATGTAATCTCTTCCATCATTTATATGTATTCCTTCTATATTATATGTGTTTGTTCTTATTACATATTTAAGTTCTGCCTTTTTTCTAAAAATTATCTTTCCTTCTTCTGTTTTAAATGTTGTATTCATTCCTTGTTTTGTTATTTCTTTTCTTTGATTTCCTGGTATCCATAATCTCTCACTATATGTATTTCCATTATTTCCTATTGCTTCTGCTGTTACTGTATATTCTCCATCTAGTCCGTTTATTATCATATCAAAATAATATTTTGGAGCATTTCCTTCTAGCTTTCCTACATAAAAATATATTCTCTTTCCGATCTTTTTCTACATACATTTTTACTTCTTTTGGTATTTCTACTACTCCATCTTCTCTTTTTAAAAATATTTCTGCATTCCCTGTTATGTAATCCCTACCATCATTTATATGCATTCCTTCTATGCTATATGTATTTGTCCTTATTATATATTTAGGTTCTGCTTTTTTTCTAAATATTATCTTTCCTTCTTCTATTCTAAATGTTGTATTCATTTCTTGTTTTGATATTTCTTTTCTTTGGTTTCCTGGTATCCATAATCTTTCACTATATGTTTTCCCATTATTCCCTTTTACTTCTGCTGTTACTGTATATTCTCCATCTAATCCGTTTATTATCATATCAAAATAATATTTAGGAGCATTTCCTTCTAATTTTCCCACATAAAAATATATTTTCTTTCCGATCTTTTTCTACATATATCTTTACTTCTTTTGGTATTTCTACTACTCCATCTTTTCTTCTTAAAAATATTTCTGCATTTCCTGTTATGTAATCTCTTCCATCACTTATATGCATTCCTTCTGTATTATATGCATTTGTCCTTATTATATACTCATCATTTGCATATTGACTTAATTTTATTCCATTATATTTAATTAATTCATTATTATTAATTTTACTTTTAATATTAAAACTAAAAAATGATACTCCGTAATATTACAATTGGAAGAATAACTTTCCTTTTATTCTTTTTAACATATTCTTTAAAAGTTCCAATATCATAACTTTTACTTTTTTTCATTATAATTCCTTTCCTTCTTTTCTAATTTAACACTTACATATTATCACTTCTACTATATTAAATATATATTTGATACATTAACGAAATGAAATATTATATTTTTTTATTATCATATAGCTAATTATACTTAAGCATAAAAAAAGAGCTTAAGATATTATTTGTCTTAGTAAGCTCTTTATATATAATTGGCGTTCCTAAGAAGATTCGAACTTCTGACCCCTCGCTTAGGAGGCGAGTGCTCTATCCTACTGAGCTATAGGAACATACAATTATTATAGTACTTTTTATACTAATTCTTCAAGTAATTTTATATTATAGTTATATATTTTTTTAATATATTATTATTAATTTTATAATAATCAAATTTTTTAATTCAAAAATATTAAAAATATCTACTATAGAATATATTAAATATATAAATTTATTTAGCTTTTATACTACGGAACATGTGTTTTTTTTTATAATGTTAATTTATCTCTAATTATAATATTTTATTATATTTTGTCACATTATTTTTATTGTTTTTTATTATATTTTGTCATATTTTTTATTATAATTTTTTTATTTCTTAATTTTTCATTATTATTTAAATACAATTCACTATTTTTAATATATATTGCACTTTTATTTATTATTATTATAGTTATTTTATTCAAAAACTTATACATATTATATCATTTTCAAAAAATTTTTTTATTATAATTTTTAATTATACAAATATAATAAAAAACTACCACTTTTATTACGGATAAGCAGTAGTTCTTAATACCAATTTTTAATATTTTATATTTTTTAATATATATTATATATCTAAATTTTGAACAGTATTTGCATATTTTTCTATAAATTCTTTTCTAGGTGCAACTTCATCTCCCATTAAAGTTGAGAATATTTCATCTTCATAACTTGCATCATCAACCGTAACTTTTATAAGAGTTCTTGTCTTAGGATCCATAGTTGTTTCCCAAAGTTGTGTTGCAATCATTTCACCAAGCCCCTTATATCTTTGAACAGCAAGCTTACTTTCATCATTTCCTAGTTCTTTTAACTTATCTTCAAGTTCTTTATTTGAATAACAATATACATCTTTCATACCTCTCTTACTTATTTTAAATAGAGGTGGTTGTGCAAGATATATATGTCCACCTTCAACTAAAGGTCTCATATATCTATAGAAGAATGTAAGTAGTAATGTTCTAATATGTGAACCATCAACATCGGCATCGGCCATTATTATTATTTTACCATATCTTATTTTAGTTATATCAAAATCTTTACCAATTCCTGCTCCTATTGCTTGAATAACTGGAACTAATTTTTCATTTCCGAAGCACCTTATCTACTCTAGATTTTTCAACATTAAGCATTTTACCCCAAAGTGGAAGAATTGCTTGTGTAGCTCTATCTCTTCCACCTTTAGCTGTACCACCTGCTGAGTCCCCTTCGACTATATATATTTCACATTTAGATGCATCTTTTTCTATACAGTCTGCAAGTTTTCCTGGAAGTGTTATTGAATCTAAAGCTGTTTTTCTTCTTGCAAGTTCTCTTGCACGTCTTGCAGCATCTCTTGCTCTTGATGCTGTAATACATTTTTCTAATATTGTTTTGGCTACTGTTGGATTTTCTTCTAAATAATATCCTAATTTTTCTGATACTAAAGTTGAAACTGCCCCTGTAACTTCACTATTTCCAAGTTTAGTCTTGGTCTGCCCTTCAAATTGAGGATTTCTAACCTTTACAGAAATAACTGCAGTTATCCCTTCTCTTATATCATCACCTTGAAGATTACTATCTTTTTCCTTTAATATATTCTTACTTCTTGCATAATCATTAAATGTTTTAGTAAGTGCACGTCTTAATCCTTCAACATGTGTACCACCTTCTACAGTATTAATATTATTAGTAAAACTTAATACATTTTCAGAATATGATGTTGTATATTGTATAGCTACTTCAATTGGAATTTCTCCATCTTCTCTTCCTATATATATTGGCTTTTCATTAATTTTTTGCTTATTTCTATTTAAATATTCTACAAGTGATTCAATACCACCTTCATAATAGTATTCTTCACTTCTCTTATTTTCTTCATTTCTTAGATCTTCAAAAACTATTCTTAAACCTCTTGTTAAAAATGCCATTTCTCTAAATCTATTTGAAAGAATATCATAATCATATTCAATAGTTTCAAATATTGTCGCATCTGCCTTAAATTTAACTTTTGTCCCTGTTCCTTGAGCTTTTCCTATTTCATGAAGATGTTCTACAGCCTTTCCTCTTTCAAAGCTCATTTCATATTCTTTACCATCTCTTTTTATATTAACAATTGTCCAATCTGATAATGCATTAACTACAGAGGCACCCACTCCATGTAGACCACCAGAAACAGAATATCCACTGTCTCCACCAAACTTACCACCAGCATGAAGTACTGTATATACAGTTTCTGCAGCTGAAAGTCCAGTTTTTTTATGTTTATCTACAGGTATCCCTCTACCATCATCTGAAACTTCTATAACATTATCCGGAAGTATCTTTATAATTATATTTTTACAATATCCTGCTAATGCTTCATCAACAGAGTTATCAACAATTTCGTAAACCAAATGGTGAAGTCCTCTTTGTGAAGTACTTGCAATATACATTCCGAGGTCTTACTCTAACTGCTTCTAATCCTTCCAATACTTGAATCTGATCTGCATTATATTCTCTATTATTTTTATCCATTCTTCTCCCTTTCTATTTTTCCATTATCAACATAAAAATATGTGTTTTCTTTTCCATCAATACTAATTTTATGTGTTGTTGTAATTATAATCTGAATATCTTCAATTATATCTAAAAATTTAAGTCTTCTTTTTTCATCTAATTCCGACATATAATCATCTAAAAGAAGTACAGGCTTTTCACCTATAACTTCCTCTATAACCTTAAGTTCTGAAAGTTTTAAACTTATAATACTCGATTTCTTTTGTCCTTGTGAACCATATATAGATACATCTAAAGAATTTATACTAATTATGTAATCATCTCTGTGTATACCTAAACTAGTATATCCCTTATTAATATCATTTAGTCGTGATTTACTAAGATTATTATACATCTTTTCAATATCTTCTGCTACATTTGATACATATTTAATATGTAATTTTTCATTATTTATATAATTTTCTGTAAGCTTTAGATGTATATCATATATATAATTATTAAGTTTTTCAATAACTCTCTTTCTTTCATTATATATTTCACAATTCAATTTTGAAAGTAATTTATCATAAACATCTAAAAAATTAGAGTCAGTTTCATCTAGATTTTTACTTCCTTTTAATCTTAACTTTATTTCCTTTAAGAGATTATTTCTCTCTTCCATTACTTTTTTATATTTAGTTATGTTTTCTAAATATGATTTACTCATACTAGATATTAGATAATCTATATATTTTCTTCTAATACTTGGAGAATCTGTAACTATTTTTATATCTTCTGGTTTAAAAACAACCACATTTAATTTTCCTATAATATCACTTATCTTTTTTTGAATTACTCCATTTACCTTTATCATTTTCTTATTTGAAGTCTTATCAAACCCAAAATCCATTTCAAGCTCTCTATCTTTTTTAATTATTTTAATATTTGATAATAAATATTCTTTATCGAATTTCAAAAGTTCAATATCTTTATTTGCTCTAAAGCTTTTTCCAAATGAAAAAATATATATTGATTCAATAATATTAGTTTTACCTTGAGCATTGTTTCCATAAATAATATTAACACCTTCAGAAAATTCTATATCCAAATTCTCTAAATTTCTAAAATTTTCAACTTTTAATTTTTTTATTCTCATATTATTTCTCTTCTACTATTATATATATAATTAAAATCAAATTATCCACATATTAGTCTTATTTGTGGATAACTTTTCATTTAGTTTTCTCTTGATTTAATTGGAAGTATAATATAGTTAAATTCTCCATTATCTTCTATAGGTTTAATCATAGTTGGTGATTTAGAAGTACCAAAATCAATTATAATTTCTTCATCAGATATATTTTTTAAAACATCTATAAAGAATTTTGGATTAAATTTAAGCTTAACTTCTTTTCCTTCAGTTTGTGTAAATATTTCTTCATTAGCCATACCAACACTACTTGTACAAGAAATTGTAAGTTTGTCTATTTCAACTTGTATATCAACCGGTTCTTTCTTTTCTTTAACTAAACTAGATGCTGAAATTAACATAACCCTTTCAAAAGAATCTGTAATAGCATTTCTGTTTACCTTAATTCTAGTTTCAGTTGGAGTTTTAATAATATCCTTATAATTTAAAAATTCACCTTCTAATAATTTAGTAGTAAGCTTACCATTTTCAAATTCAAATATTCCTTGATTGTTAGAAAAACCAATTTTAACAATATCAAATGAATCTGTTATAATTTTTGATATTTCATTTAAAGTTCTTCCGAGGTATAACCATTTTAAAAGAATTATTTGAAACAACTTCTGTTTTTCTAATTGCAAGTCTATATCCATCAATTGATACAACATTTAAAGTTGTGTTATCCACATCAAATAAACTACCTGTGTATAACTTTCTCTTTTCATCTGTTCCTACAGCAAAAATAGTTTGCTTAATTATATTTCTTAAATCTTTTTGTGATATCTCAATACTATTTTCAACTTGTACTTGTGGTATTTCTGGAAAATCTTCTGGTTTTAATGTACTTAATTTATAACAAGAACCTTCACATTCTATAGTAAGTAAGTTATTTTCTTTATCTAATGTAATATTTATATCTGTATCTGGTAATCTTCTGATTATTTCTGCAAATGTATGTGCTTTTATAACAGTACTTCCTTTTTCCACAATATTTGCATTTATTGTGTATTCTATTCCTATTTCTTCATTATATGTATTAAATTTTATAGAATTATCTAATGTTTGTATTAATATTCCTTCTAATATAGTATCTCTTTTAGATGATATACCATTTATTACAGAATTAATTGCTTTTAGCAATTGTGTTTTTTCGCTTATAAATTTCATAAATATCTCCTTTTGTTTTTAGTTTAATTTTGTTTGATAATTAGTAGTAGTAGTAGTAGGGTATGTGGATATTGTGGAAAAGTGATTCTAGCCCTTATATCCCTAAGAATCTTTATGTGGATAACTATGTGGATATCAAGATATACTTATCCACATTTTCCACATTAAAAAAGTTGTCCACAATTTTTACATACTTATCCACATACTTATCCACATTTTTATGTGGATAATTTTCTTAGGGAAATCAAGGGTTTACAGCCTTCTACTTTTTAAAAATTATGTATACCTAAGCTTAAGCCTTGATATTATTCATTTATTGTTCTTAAAATGTTTTCCACACTTTCCACAATTAATTTAGTATTTTTTTCCATTAAAATTGAATTCTTAATTTTAGTCTCAGCATGCATTATTGTAGTATGATCTTTTTTACCAAATATATCTCCTATCTTTTTGTATGGTAAACTTAATTCAGATCTACAAAGATACATGGCAATTTGTCTTGGAAAAACTATTTCTTGTGATTTTTTAGTAGAAAGCAAATCTTTCTTTTGTACATTAAAATAATTTGCTATAACATCTAATATAACATCAGGTGTTATTGAATTTTCTCTTTCAAGTGCAATTTCATTTATTGCTTTTTCTGCAATTTCCCTAGTAATTGGCATTTTAGTAAAAGATGCAATTACAACTATTTTGTTTAAAACTCCTTCTAAATCTCTTATATTTGTATCGATTTTATCTGCGATAAGTGAAAGAATATTATCATTTATAATTATATTATTTTCTTCTGATTTAACTTTTAGAATTGCTAAACGAGTTTCAAAATCAGGTTGTCCTATATCTACGATTACGCCTTGATTAAAGCGCGATTTTAATCTTTCTTCAAGTACAGGTATGTTTTTAGGTGCTTTATCTGCTGAAAGAACAATTTGTTTTCCTTTTGAATGAAGATCATTAAAAGTATTAAAAAGTTCTTGTTGTGCACTTTCTTTTCCTGATAAAAATTGAACATCATCCATTATTAAAATATCTACATTTCTGTACTTTTGTCTAAATTCTTCTGTATCTGATGCTCTATTTTTTATAGAGTTTATAAGTTCATTTAAGAATTTTTCAGAAGAAACATAAAGTATTTTAGTATTAGGCCTATTTTTAATAATATGATTAGCTATTGCTTGCATAAGATGTGTTTTTCCGAAGTCCGTGGTCCACCATATATAAAAAGTGGGTTAAGACTTGCAATGTTTGAATTTGCAACTTGTTCAGCAGCAGCAGCAGCAATATTATTATTGTTACCCACAACAAAAGTTTCAAAAGTATAATTAGGATTTAAGTTTAAATATTTCTCACTTGTTTCAAGTACTTCTTTACGTTCTTGTTTCTTTTTTTCTTCCCTATAATTAGATAGCATTTTTGCTGTAATAATAGTAATTTCACACTTCTTACTTGTTAAAAAATCAAAAGTTTCTTGAAATTGAGGCATAAATGAATTTTTTATCATTTCTGATTGAGTTTCTTCAGGAACAACTAAAACAATTTGATTGTTATTATAGTCTTCTATTTCTAGTGGTCTACCAATTAAATTATAGATAAATGGAACAAACATTTCGGAAAAATGTTCTTTAGCACTATGTAATAGTTCATACTTGTCATTATACATTTTTAAGGTACCTCCTTTCTTTTATAATTGAATTTTAAGAATTAATATATTTATAGTTTATATAATTAACTATAAAAATTTGTATTTAAATAATATAATTAAGTTTAGCAAATGTCAAGAAGTTATCCACAATAATAGTCATTGTTTTATATGTGCCAAGGCTTTAAAGCTGATTGGAAAGTGTGGATAACTATGTGGATAACTCTTTGAAAGAGATATATAATAATATATTAATAATAATTTAGTATACATTTTAATATATTTGATAATAAAATTGTTAATAATTATATTTTGGAGAATAATATATGATTATATAATTTATTATAAATAGATTGATAATGTTAAAAAAATAAAAATTCAATATAAGTACTAGAAAATATATACATAATTCTATATACTTAAAAGAGATATCAGGTATATATTAATATATTAATATTAACTTTTTAGATTAATATTAGATTAAATAATAATTTAAATTAATAAAGTATAGTCTAATATATTATAATATAATATTTTACATACCTAATATAAACTTAAAATGTCGAATTAAATAAATGATATTATATATAATGTATATAAATCAAAGAGAAAAGGAAGGAAACAATTGTTCTTTTTACTGAGAGTATAGTAGTATATTTAATATATGATAAAGTTAAAAAGAATTTATATAGACATTTTAATTAATTGAGAGGAGAAAAAATGAAAAAGCCAGTAGTATTAGTTATATTAGATGGTTGGGGAGTAAACAATCATTTAGAACAAGTAAATGGAATAAGAATTGCAAATCCAAAAAACTTTATGAGATATAAGGAAGAATATCCATATACTGAATTAAGAGCAGATGGAGAATATGTAGGATTGCCAGAAGGGCAATTTGGAAACTCAGAAGTTGGACATTTAAATATTGGAGCAGGTAGAGTAGTATATCAATTATTACCTAAGATAAGTAAGGAAATAAGAGAAGGAAAGATATTAGAAAATAAGGTTTTAGTTAATGTTATGAATTATACTAAAACAAATAACAAAAAATTACATATAATAGGATTATTATCAGATGGTGGTGTACATGCACATATGAATCATATAATAGGTCTTGTTGATATGGCGAAGAAAAATGGAATTGAAAAGGTATATATCCATGCTATTACAGATGGTAGAGATACATCAACAACAGGAGGAGTTAAATATTTAGAAGAAACTAACAAGGAGTTAGAAAAAATAGGACTTCGGAAAAATAGTAACAGTTGTAGGTAGATATTATGCAATGGATAGAGATACAAACTGGGAAAGAACAGAAAAAGCATATAATGCAATAGTTAATGGAGAGGGAACTAAAACAGATAATTTAATAGAATCTGTAAAAACATCATATGAAAATAATGTTACAGATGAGTTTATACTACCACTTATTTTAAATACTGAAGAAAATACTAGAATTGAAAAAGAAGATGGAGTAATATTTGCAAACTTTAGACCAGATAGAGCTAGACAATTAACAAGAGCTATAGTAGATAAAGAGTTTACAGGATTTAATAGAGGAGAATATTTAAATACTAATTTTGTATGTATGGCACAATATGATATTAAAATAGAAGCACCTGTTGCATATCCACCAGAAAAAATAGTTAATGGATTTGGAGAAGTAGTTGCTAAAAATGGATTAGTTCAAGTAAGAACAGCAGAAACAGAAAAATACGCACATGTTACATTTTTCTTTAATGGTGGAAAAGAAGAACCATATGAAGGAGAAATAAGATTGCTTTCACATTCACCAAAAGTTGCTACATATGATTTAAAGCCAGAAATGAGTGCATATGAAGTAAAAGATAATTTGATAAAAGAATTAGATAAAGGACATGTTGATACAGTAATATTAAATTTTGCAAATCCAGATATGGTTGGACATACAGGGGTTGTGGATGCAGTTGTTAAAGCATGTAGAGCAGTTGATGAATGTTTAGGTGAAATAGTTGATAAAGTTTTAGAGATGGACGGAGATATATTAGTAACTGCAGATCATGGAAATGCAGATTTAATGGTAAAACCTGAAACAGGAGAACCACATACAGCACATACAACAAATCCGGTACCATTTATATTTATATCAAACAGAAATAAAGGTATTAAATTAAGAAAAGATGGAAAACTTGCAGACATTGTTCCTACAATGTTAGAATTATTAAATATAGAAAAACCTAAAGAAATGGATGGAGAAAGTTTAATAATAAAATAGTTTAACAATAAGAACAGTTGTTCTATAACATGAACAATACTTTGTATAATACAGATTTAAGAGAAAAAAGAGTATATAATAAGATTTTGAAAATATATGCTCTTTTTTGTTTGATTATTAGAATAATTTTTGTTGTTGAGCTTATAAAAGAAACCTTGACATTACAAGTAATAATATAGTATACTTTTAAAGTATAATAATTGTTTGATACTTGTAAAAAGTATAGATTATAAGCAAAAAAATAAAAGAAGGAGGAATTTATGAAGAGAACATTTCAACCAAAAAAAAGACATAGACAAAAAGTACATGGATTTTTAAAAAGAATGTCTACATCAAATGGTAGAAGAGTATTAAAATCTAGAAGAAGAAAAGGCAGAAAAGTACTTAGTGCATAATGAATAAGGAAAAAACAATAAAGAAAAATCATCATTTTAAATGGATTATAAAAAAGGGTAAAAAATTAAACAAAAAAACAGTCAGAGTATGTATAACTCATAATAAAGATAATAAGAATAAATTAGGTATTGCTATTAGAAAAAATATTAAAAGTGCAGTACTTAGAAATAGAGTGAAAAGAGTAATAAGAGAAATATATAGACTAGAAGAAAATAAGCTAAAAAAACATTTTAATATAATAATATGCTTTAATACAGAAACAGTTAATTTTAATGAAATATATATTGATATAAAAAATGCATTTTATGATTTAAATATGTATAAAGAAAAAGGATATGTATGATAAAAAGATTTGTTATAAAATTAATAAAATTTTATCAAAAGTATATTAGAGGCTTAAATTCTAAAAATATTGGGTGTAAATTTTATCCAACATGTTCAGACTATACAATTCAAGCAATTGAAAAATATGGTACAGTTAAAGGAATTGTTAAAGGAATATGGAGAATATTAAGATGTAATCCATTTTCAAAAGGTGGTTATGATCCAGTAAAGTGAGGAATTAATGGAACAAATAGCAACAATTATAGGTGCTATGCTTAATCTTATATATTCGTTAGTAGGTAATTTTGGTTTTTCTATAATTATATTATCATTGATTGTTAAATTATTATTATTTCCACTTGAGATAAAGGGAAGAATAACAAATATTAAAACATCTAAATTAACTGAAAAACAAAAGAAATTGCAAGAAAAGTATAAGAATAATCAACAAGCATTTAACCAAGCTATGTTAGATCTATATAAAGAAGAAGGAATGTCTCCACTTGCACCACTTGGTGGATGTTTAATGGTAATAATACAATTAATGGTAATGATAGGAATTATAATTGTTGTTATGAGTCCACTTAAATATATTAAAGGGATGACTAGTGAACAAATTGACAGTAAATATTCACAAATTGTAGAACAAAGAGTTTCAAAATTAACATCTGAAGGAAAGTCAGAAGAAGATGCTAAAAAAGAAGCTCAAAAAGATATTAGACAAAAAGAAATGGTTATAATAAAAGAGCTTGGTAGCACAGATGAATCTGTAAAGATAAATATGGAATTTTTAGGACTTGATTTAACAAGTATACCATCTGAAACAATAAAAAGTATAAATGATTTAAAAGAACCTAAGAATATAGGAATAATATCAATTCCACTATTATATATTATTATGTCTTTTATAAGCTATGGAGTTGCTCAAAAAGATATGGAACATATTAGAGAGCAAAGCAAAACAAATAAAGATGATAAGGTAGTTAAAGTAGTAGAAGATATTAAAAATGAAAAAGATAAAAAAGAAGAGGATGATAAATTTACAAGTGAAGATTTTCAAGATGCAATGATGACAAGCAATAAGATGATGAAATATATATTACCACTTATGATTTTCAGTGTATCTATGGTAACATCACTTGGTATATCTATCTACTGGGCATTTAATAGTATGATAGATATTATAAAAACATACTTATTAAAAAATATAGTGAATAAAAAATTAAATAGTGATGCCAAAGGCAAGGTGTAAATATGGAAGTATATGAATTTAAAGGAATAAATAAAGAAGAAGCTTTAAAAAAAGCAGAAAATGAACTTTGTATTGATAGAGAAGCTTTAATAATAGAAGAAGAAATAGAAAATAAAGAAACAAAAAAGACAATGTTTAGTATTTTGGATAGAGATAATGTTACATTGAAAATTTCAGTAAATGAAGATAAAAAAGAAAAAAATAGATTTAATGTAGAGAAAGTTCAAGAGACAAAGTTAAGATTAGATAATTTTTTTAAGGTATTAGCAGATATATATGAAGATATAAACTTTAAATATGATATAAAAATGCAAGGAAGAAAAATATATATAAATATAACTTCAGATCAAAATCCTAAATGGATAGGAAGAGATGGACATACTTTAGAAGAATTACAAAGTTTTTTGAAAAATATAGTTAGAGCAAAATCAAATATAAGGATATATTTAGATGTTGCAGGATATAAAGAAAGAAGAGAAAGAAAACTTATAAAAATTGCAGAATATGGTTTAAGTCGTGTTATGAAACATGGTATGCCATTTTCGTTAGAACCTATGAATTCATATGAAAGAAGATTAATACATGCATATTTACAAAAGGAAAATGTAAAAACTAAAAGTGAAGGGAAAGAGCCTAATAGGTATATAGTTATAACACCTAAAAATAGCGAGGAATAAAAAAAGCAAGGCATATTGTCTTGCTATTTTTTAAAGAAAAAGAGGGGATTATGGAAACAATAGCAGCAATATCAACAGCACCAGGACTTGGTGGAATAGGAATAATAAGAATAACAGGTGATAAGGCATTTGAAATACTTTTAAAAATATTTAAAAGTACTAAAGTGAAGAAAATGGAAGATATAGTTCCAAATACTATTATATATGGAAAAATATATGATGATAGTAGAATGGTTGATGAAGTTTTAGTCTCTTTTTTTAAATCACCAAATAGTTATACTAAAGAAGATTTAGTTGAGATAAACACACATGGTGGAAGTATTGTAATGAAAGAAATTTTAAATTTAGTTTTAAAAAAAGGAGCAATGCTAGCAGAGCCAGGTGAATTTACTAAAAGAGCATTTTTAAATGGAAGGATAGATCTTACACAAGTAGAGTCAATTGCTACAATTTTAAATGCTAAGAGTGAAGAAGAGCTTAGAATATCAGGAGAATTATTACAAGGTAAATTATATAATAAGGTTGTAAATATAAAAGAAAAACTTATGGATATATTGATGCATTTAGAAGTAAATATTGATTATCCTGAATATGATACAGATGAAAAAGAAACTGAAGAAATAGTATCTACAGTAACAGATATATTAAAAGATTTAAAAAGATTTGAAGCAACTTTTGATGTTGGAAGTAAGATAAAAGATGGAATAAAAGTTTCTATAATAGGGAGACCTAATGCAGGAAAATCATCACTTTTAAATAACTTATTAAATAAAGAAAGAGCTATAGTTACAGAAATAGAAGGAACAACAAGAGATAGTATAGAAGAAGACTTAAATATTAATGGTATAAATATTAAGATTATTGATACTGCAGGAATCAGGGAAACAGATGAAAAAGTAGAAAAAATAGGGATAGAAAGAGCTATAACTATTGCAGAAAAAAGTGATCTTATAATAGCAATATTTGATATATCAAAACCTTTTAATGAAAATGATAGGAAAATAATGGATATTATAAGTAAAAAAGAAAGTTTAATATTACTGAATAAATATGATTTAGTAAAAGATATAGAACTTCCAGAAGAGATTAAAAATACTGGAAAAGAATATATATATACTTCAATGCTAGAAAAGAAAGGTACAGAAGATGTTATAGAGTGGATTACTAAAAAAACAGAATCTTTAAAAATAAACAAGAATAATGATATTATAATAATCCATGAAAGACAAAAAAAGGTTATAACAGATGTTATAGAAATGATAGAACAAATATTAAAAGATTTAGAAATAATACCTATAGATATGGTATCAGAAAATATTAGAGATGTTATAAACAAGATTAATGAATTAACAGGAGAAAATGTTAAAGAAGAAGTCTTAAATGAAATCTTTAAAAATTTCTGTTTAGGAAAATAGTAAAGAAAGAAGGACAAAACAATGTATGATGCAGGAGAATATGATGTAGCAGTAATAGGAGCAGGACATGCAGGGATTGAAGCAGCACTTGCAGCAGCAAGATTAGGGGCAAAAACACTAATCTTTAGTATAAGTTTAGAATGCATAGCAAATATGCCATGTAATCCAACAATAGGAGGAACATCTAAAGGACATTTGGTAAAAGAAATAGATGCACTTCGGTGGAGAAATGGGAAAAGCTGCAGATAAATCAGCAATAGCAATAAAAATGCTTAATAGCTCAAAAGGTCCTGCAGTTCAATCTTTAAGAGCACAAATAGATAGAAAAAAATATCATGAATATATGAAAAGAGTTTTAGAAGAAACAGAAAACTTATATGTAAAACAAGGTGAAATTGTTGATATATTATTAGATAAAGAAGGAAAGAAGGTAGAATCTGTTATCACAAATTTAGGAGCTAAATATAATGTTAAAGCTATAATATTAGCAACAGGAACATATTTAAAAGGAAGGATTTATGTAGGAGACAATATAATAGATTCAGGTCCAGATGGTGTAGCAGCATCAAATAAGTTATCTGAAATAGTAAGAAACTTAGGAATAAATATGATAAGGTTTAAGACTGGAACACCTGCAAGAGTAAATAAGAGAAGTATTGATTTTTCAGTAATGGAAATACAAGAAAATGATGAAAATATTGAACCTTTCTCTTTTGAAACAGAAAATCCAGTTGAGAATAAGGTGAATTGCTATTTAACATACACAAATGAGGAAACTCATAAGTTAATAAGAGAAAACTTAGACTTATCACCAATGTTTAGAGGAGAAATAGAAGGAAAAGGACCAAGATATTGTCCTTCAATAGAAGATAAGGTTGTTAGATTTAGTGATAAAGAAAGACATCAAATATTTATAGAACCAATTGGATTAAATACAAACGAAATGTATATACAAGGAATGAGTTCATCAATGCCTGAAGAATTACAAATTAAATTTTATAGAACAATAAAAGGGTTAGAAAATTGTGAATTTACAAGACCTGCATATGCAATAGAATATGATTCAATTGAAGCTTTTGAATTAAAGAACACATTAGAACTTAAGAAAATTGAAGGATTATATGGAGCAGGACAAATAAATGGTACATCTGGATATGAAGAAGCAGCAGCACAAGGTCTTATAGCTGGTATAAATGCAGCAAGAAAAATACAAGGAAAAGATCCGGTTGTACTTTCAAGAAATGAAGCATATATAGGTGTACTTATAGATGATATTGTACTTAAAAGTACACAAGAACCATATAGAATGATGACATCAAGAGCTGAATATAGGCTACTTTTAAGACAAGATAATGCAGATTATAGGCTTACAGAATTAGGTCATTCTATCGGTCTTATAACAGATTCAAGATATAAGAAATTTAGAGATAAATGGGATAATATAGAAAACGAAATAAGAAGGATAAAAGAAACAAAGATAACAAATATTGAAAAAACAAATAATTACTTAGAAGGTAAAGGGCTTTCAACATTATCAGGAAGAGTATTTTTGGTGGATTTATTAAAAAGAAGTGAAATAACATATGAAGATATACAAAATATTGAAGAGTTAAATGAAATAAATAATAAGGAAGAATATGGAATAACTAGAGAGCTTACTAATCTAGAAAAGAAACAAGTTGAAATAATGATTAAGTTTGAAGGTTATATAAAAATGCAAGAAAAGCAAATTGAAAAAACAAGAAAAATGGAGAAAAAACAAATACCAGAAGATTTTAATTATGATGAAGTAAAAGGTCTTAGATTAGAAGCTCTAGAAAAATTAAAGAAGTTTTTGCCAGTGAATATAAGACAAGCAAGTCTAATATCTGGAGTATCACCTGCAGATATAACAGTATTATTACTATATTTAGAAACATATGGGAAAACAAAAAAATAATTATTTTAAATTAAACTTAAGGAAAAATTAATGGAATATATAGAAAAAAAAGAAATGCTATTAAAATATATAGAAATGTATGAAATAGATAAAGATATTGAAATATCAGAAGATATGATAAAAAATATTATTTCATATATGGATTATATTTTAGAAAAAAATAAGTATATAAATTTAACTGCAATTAAAGATGAGGAAATGTTTATAAAAAAACATTTAATAGATTCATTGTATATTGTAAAATATATTAAAAAATACGGTATACATTATTCAAATATTTTAGATATAGGAACAGGTGGAGGATTTCCACTAATTGTCCTTAAAATATTTTTGAGTATAGACAATAAAAATACTTTTGGAATGGATAAGACCTTAAAGAAACTTAAGGTTATACAAGAAAAAGAAGATATCAAAATAATACATTCAAGAGCAGAAATTGCCTCACATGATGAAAAATATAGAGAAAATTTCGATTTGGTAGTATCAAGAGCAGTATCTAGCATTGAGAATGTTATAGAATATTCTTCAGGATTTGTAAAAATAGGAGAACATGCTATTTTAATGAGAGGTAAAAAGGAAGAATATAATAAAAAGTATTTGGAAAAGTTTGGATTTAAAGAAATTATACATGAAAGTTATAAGCTTTTTGATGAAGATAGAAGTATTATAATTTTAAAGAAAGTAAAAAAATTAGATTCAAAACTACCAAGTAAAACACCAAAACAAAAATAATAGAAATACATAGATAATAAAGTGTTGACTATAATACATATTTTAATATATTATAATATTATTAAGGAGGAGATTGTGGCAAAAATAATAGCAGTAGCAAATCAAAAAGGTGGAGTTCGGAAAAACTACAACAACAGTTAATTTAAGTGCAGTTTTAGCAGAAAAAGGGTATAGAGTAATGCTTATAGACTCAGACCCACAAGGAAATGCAACAAGTAGTTTAGGAGTTACAAAAAAGGTAGAAAAATCATTATATGATGCATTAATTGATGATGATGTAGACATAAAAGATACTTTAAAGAAAACAGCTATACCAACATTAGATTTATGCCCATCTAATATAAATTTAGCAGGGGCAGAAGTAGAGCTTGTTTCAATGATGTCAAGAGAACAAAGACTTAAGAATCAATTAGATAAGGTGCAAGATGATTATGATTATATATTTATAGATTGTCCTCCATCACTTGGACTTATAACACTAAATGCACTAACTGCTGCAAATTCTGTATTAATTCCAATACAGTGTGAATATTTTGCATTAGAAGGATTAAGTCAATTAACAAATACAATTAACTTAGTAAAAAAGCACTTAAATAAAGATTTAAAAGTTGAAGGAGCAGTACTTACAATGTATCATTCAGTAACAAATCTTTCTAATAGTGTTGTAAAAGAAGTTCAAAATTATTTTAAAGATAATGTATTTAAAACAGTTATACCTAGAAATGTTAAAGTAAGTGAAGCACCAAGTTTTGGAATGTCTATAATAGAATATGATCCAAAATCTTCAGGAGCAGGAGCTTATGTAAAGCTAGGAGATGAAATATTAGAAAGAAATAAGGATAATACACAAAAGATATAGGTAGGTAGAATATGAAGAGAACAGGACTTGGAAAAGGAATATCAGCATTATTTTCAGATGAAGCTTTAAATGAAATTGAACCTAAAAATGAAGATAATGTTAAAGAAGTAGATATAAATTTAGATATATCAGATAAAAATAAAATTGTTGAACTTAAGGTAACAGAAGTAGAACCAAATATAAAACAAGCTAGAAAAGAATTTAATTATAAAAAATTAGAAGAACTTGCAGAATCTATAAAAACATTTGGGGTAGTACAACCTATAATTGTAGCTAAAAAAGATACACATTATGAAATAATCGCAGGAGAAAGAAGATGGAGAGCTTCAAAACTTGCAAATTTAAAGACAATACCTGCAATTATAAAAGATGATGAGGAATTAGAAAATGTACATATATCTATAATAGAAAATGTTCAAAGAGAAAACTTAAATGCAATAGAAAAAGCACAAGGATATAAGGATGCTATCGAAAAGTATAATATGACTCCAGAAGATTTTGCTAAAAAAATAGGTAAGAGTAAATCTTCTATAACTGATATTTTAGAAATATTAAATTTAGATGAAAGAGTTATAGAACTTGCAAGAAAAGAAAATTTATCTGAAGCTGGATGTAAAATGTTATTAGAAATAGAAGATAAAGAAAAACAATATGAAATGGCATTATATATTTTGGAAGATGGACTTTCAGTAGAAGAAGCAAAAAAAAGATTAAAATTAGCTAAGAAAGTATCTAAAAATACTCCTAAAATAGATGTACATGAATTTAGAGAAATAGAAGAAAAATTTACAAATTATTTTGGAACTAAAGCAAAAATTAAAGTTAGTCCTAAAAATATAAATAGAGGACAAATAGTTTTAAAATATAATTCTAATGAAGAATTAGAGAGAATGTTAGAATTATTAGATAAATAATAAAAATTAAATTACAATAAAAAAAGTATAAATAGGTAATATATTATAAATGTTAATAAGGGAGATATAATCTCCCTTATTTTCTAAAGTAAAAGAAAAAAGGCTTAAAAATAAGCCCTTTCTTTTTATAATTGGCGGAGAGTGAGGGATTCGAACCCTCGCGACAGAAAATTCCGCCCTACAGGTTTAGCAAACCCGCCCCTTCAGCCTCTTGGGTAACTCTCCATCTACATTAAATATATTAACAAACAAGTAATGCTTTGTCAATAATTTTTATATTGTATTTATTGTTTTATAATGATCTTTTATATATTAAGAATTTTAATTATTAAGATTTTGTAATACTATTAAATTAAACAAAGTATATGTAAAAATTATTGAAAAAATTGTAATAAAAATATATAATTTTTATAAATTATTTATATAAGATGAAGAGGTAACTAAAATGTCAGAAAAAAAATGGGTGTTTATAATAGTATTATTAACAGGAATAGTATTAGGAGGATTAATTGGAAAGCTTGCAGAAGGAGTTCCAAGTTTATGGTGGCTAAATTATGGAAATGAATTTGGACTTAATAAACCTGTTAGTTTAAATTTAACCGTTTTAAAAATAGAATTTGGTGTTACAATTTCTATAACAGTATCAAGTATTATTGGAATGATACTTGCAATATTTGTGTATTCATGGTTGAATAAGAAACACTAGTTATATAATGAGGTATTTTTCTTCTTTGTAAGGAGGAAAAATGAAAATAAAAGAATTACCAAAAAATGATATGCCATATGAGAAATTAGAAAACTTTGGTGAAAGATCATTAACTGAGTCGGAATTATTAGCAATAATTATAAGAAATGGGAATAAAAATAATAATTCTATACAAATTGCTCAAAAAATATTGGGAGAAGAACATCTAAAATTTAGAGATATATTTTATAAAAGTGTAGAAGAGTTAATATCATATCCTGGTATAGGTAAAGTAAAAGCTATACAGATAAAAGCAATAGGTGAGATAATAAGGCGAGTAGAGATACCATTAAAATCTAAAAGAGAAAAAATATCTTCTACAAAAGATGTTGGAGAAAAATATATGCCAAAACTTAGATATTTAAAAATAGAAGAAATGTATGTTATATTTTTAGATGCAAAAAATAATATATTAAAAGATAAAAAGATTGGAAATTCAAGTATATCAAGTGTAGATATTGATATTGAAGAAATAATAAGAACAGCAATAATAACATATTGTGCAAGAATGGTTGTAGTACATAATCATCCATCACGGAGATACTACACCAAGTATTGAAGACTTACAGTTTACAGAAAGATTAAAACATATTTTAGAAACATTAGGAATAGAATTATTAGATCATGTAATAATAGGAGATGGAGAATATAGAAGTATTATTAATATGATATAGTTAGGGGAGAAATGAAAAATAGTAAGATAATAAATACAATAGTAAGCTTAGTTGTTATAATAATACTCTTAATAATTATAATATTATCAAATATGGATAAAGAAAAACTTAGTTTTTTAGATTATATAGTAAAAAATATAACAAAGCCATTTGTAAATTATAAGATGACAAAAGAAAATGAACAACTTGCAGATATTGATGGAATTAAATATAAAGAGCTTGTAGATAAGTTTAAAGAGCAAAAAGAAGAATTAGAAAAAAAGAAATTGGAATTAAGACAAATAGAAATATTAAATACAAAAGTAGAAGAATTAACAAATATGTTGGAACTAAAAAATAGATATACAACAGTAGATGGAGTTATTGCTAAAGTTATAGAACAAAGTAAAAATAATTTAGAAGAAGTATATACAATTGATGTAGGTAAAAATCAAGGAATAAAAGAAGGAATGGCAGTTGTATATGCAAATCGGATTATATGGAAAGATAGTAGGTGTTAATGAAAATACTTCTACAGTAAAAAGAATAAGTGATACAACAAGTAAAATATCTGTGCAAGTAGGTACAATAAAAGAAAGTATGATTTTAGAAGGAACAGAAGAAAAGATCCCTAAAGTTACAAGAATAGATGATAATGTTAAAATTGTAAGAGGAATGGATGTTATAACTTCTGGGGAAAGTGCAGTTTTACCAAAAGGAATATATGTAGGTAAAATATCAGATATTATAGTACCACCTAATAAAATAGATACATATGCAAAAGTAGAGCTACCAGAAAATATAAATGATGTAAAAAATGTAATGGTATTAAAAAATAAGGAAAAATAATGTTTAAGAAAATAGTTATAAATATTTGTGTATTATTAGTATTATTTTTTATGTTAATGTTTGATAAATATATGTTCAATTTAAATATATTTGGTATAAATATAACCATATATTATTTAATAATATTATTTGTAGGAACATATTTAGACACACCTAATGGGATAATAATACTGTCAATAATCACATTAATACAAGAAATGACAATAGGTACAAATATAGGAATGATAACAATATCAACAATTATATCATTCTTGATATTAAAGAAAGTTAATAAAATACTTTATGAAGAAAATGTAATTAATATTACTTTAAAAAATATATGTGTGTATATATCATATATGTGTATATATATATCTGCAAAGTATATTATATATGGAAATACTATAGATTATGTTAATACTATTAAAATAATGTTAAAAGAGATACTTTTTTTAAGTATTATCTTAATATCAATATATCCACTTTTAAAAATAGTAGGAACATATATAGGAAAAGAATATAAAAAGAAAAACATAATTACAAAGTATTTTTAATAAAAGGAAAAAATAATGTTTAATAATAAAAGAAAAAGGGAAGAGATAGGGAAAAAAGTTAGTATATCAAATAAACCTAATAAAAAGAGGAATATTTCAAGAAATATAAAAGAAAAAAATTATAGGTATGGTATATTAACATTTTTAACATATATTATAGGAATAGTATTACTAGCAAACCTTTTTAAAATTCAAGTTGTTGATGGAAAAGATTACAGAGAAAAAGCAACTAGTAGACTTGTAAAAGAAGTAAAAGTAGAGCCTGTTAGAGGTAATATAATGGATAGAACAGGTACATTATATGCAAAAACAGAACTAAAATATAATGTGTATATATATAAAGGTAAAAAAAGTAATAAAGAGTTAAATGAAATGGGGAAAGTAGTAATTGATATACTTAATAAAAATGAAGAATCATATTTAAATTATTTACCAATTACTCGTGATTTAACTAAATTTACACAACAAGATAAAGGTGTGCTTGAAAATTGGAAAAAGAAACATAATGTTCCAGAAAAAGCAGAACCAACAGAAACATTTAATATATTAAAACTAAAATATGAAATAGAAGAACAAGATATAAATATAGCATATAATATATTAGTGTTTAGAGAATTAATGGAAAATGGAGAAAAAAAGGAAGTATATGGAAATATAATTTCTGAGAATGTAAAAAGGAAAACAGCAATTGAACTTGAAGAACATTCAGATAAGATAAAAGGACTGTATGTAATAACAAATTCAAATAGAATATATTTAAGAGGTAGTGAAGCTTCACATATTATTCGGATATACATCAAGAATAAATAAGAAAGAATATGATGAAAAGAAAGAAAAAGGATATAAGAATGATGATATTATAGGAAAAACAGGTATTGAAAAAACTTTTGAAGAACTTTTAAAAGGAGAAAAAGGAACAAAACAAATAGAAGTAGGAGTAGAAGGAAACGTACTTGGGGAATATGATGTAAAAGAAGCAAAGGCAGGGGCTAATATAGTTCTTACAATTGATTCTAAAATACAATCAGTAACAGAAAATGCACTTAAAGAAGTAGTAGAAAAAATGAAAAATGGTGGATTTGGTAAAGTATATAATCCTAAGCGGTGCTACATCTGTTGTAATTAATGTTAAAACAGGGGAAATTCTTGCAATGGCAAGTTATCCAAATTATGAACCAAAAGATTTTCTTCGGAGGAATATCACAAGAAAAATGGAAAGAATATAATAATAATCCATTAAACCCATTATTAAACAGAGCAATACAAGGATTATATTCACCAGCATCTACATTTAAGATGGTAATGGGAATAGCAGCACTTACTGAAGGAAAAACTACTGTAAATGAAAAAATATATGATAGTCGGAGTATATCCAAAAGCACATAAACCTAAATGCTGGATTTATGGTGTAAGTGGAGGAGGTCACCGGTTGGCAAAATGTTATAAATGCATTAAAAAATTCATGTAATGTATATTTTTATACAATGGGTGATAGACTTCGGAATAGATAAAATGGAAGAATATATGAAATATTTTGGACTTGGTGATAAAACAGGTGTTGAACTTGTTGGGGAAGAGAAAGGAACAAGACCTTCTCGTGAACAAATAGCAAAAGAAAATAGAGAACCAAATGAAAAAGATATATTATCTGCAGCAATAGGACAAAGTTATAATTCATATACACCACTTCAACTTGCTAAATATATAGCTATAATTGCAAATGGTGGTAAACAAATACATCCAACAATTATAAAAAGTATAATAAAGCCAAATGGTACAAGGCTTTCTAAAGAAGAAATAAGAAATGCGACAAAAGATATATTGCCAGAAATACCTAATATACCAGAAAAACAATTTGATAAACAACATATTAAAGCAATACTAGAAGGTATGAGAGCAGTTACAGGAGAAAGAGGAGGAACAGCATATAGTGTATTTAAAAACTTTAATGTAGAAGTTGGTGGAAAAACAGGTTCTGCAGAAGTATCAGAAACTAGAACAGATGGACTATTTGTAGGATTTGCACCTTTTGATGATCCCGAAATAGGAATTGTAACTGTAATAGAAAATGGGGTTGTAGGTTTTCATACATCTGAAGTAGTTCTTAAGATAATGCAAGAATATTTTGGTATGAATGTTACACATGTTAAGGAAAATCCACAAGATGTTCCAGAAGGAGAATATATATTATAATCATATATAATAATTAATTTAATAAAAGAATAAAGGCTAAAGAGAAAAACATATACTTAGTTAAAAAGTATATGTTTTTTTAAAATTATAATTGTATAAATTGAAATTATATAGTTATAGTTGGTATTATAGAATATATAAGAAAAATAAATTAGTTTTAAGGAGATAAAATGTTGAATGAAATTAGACCAGAGTTTGATAAAATTACATTATTTGAAGAGTTTAATAAATATTATTGGTATCGTGAAGAACTTTCAAAGATATGTAAGTCATTAGGATTAGAATATAAAGGTACAAAACAGGAACTAAATCATATTATAGAAGAATACTTTAAGGGGAATTTGATTAAAAAGTCACCAATAAAAAATAAAAAGAAACAAGTAGGAATAATTACATTAGATACACCATTACTTGAATGTGGTTTTTCGTTTAACACATACTTTAGAGAATATTTCTCAAGCTTAACAAATGTTTCACCATTTAAATTTACTGCTGATATGGCTACTTCTTGGAGAAAAGTAAAAAAAGAAAATGATTTGAGTTTTACAATTCAAGATATGTTAGAAGTTTATTATGGGAAATCAGATTATGCTAAGTATGATAATTCGGCTTGTCAATGGAATCAATTTTTAAAGGATTTCTGTGCAGACGAAAATAGTCAAAACTATTCAAATAAACTAAAAGTTGCTTCTATTCTTTGGAAAGAAGTTAGAAATTCAAAAAACAAAAAAATGTATTCAACAAATCTTTTGACTGAATATAGAGGGAAAATTAAAGAGTATTATAGTTAGGAGGTTATTAGTATGCTAAACTAAAAATTAAATAATGTTTAACACAAAAGTAGTAACTTAAAAAAAGTTGCTACTTTTATATTTCGTGAAAAAAGTGAAAGGTTAACTAAAGAAAGAAAACGCTTTAAAGAGATAGAAATATTAGTGTTTTTAAATTTGATAGAGTTCAGTAGAGAAAGTTTATATGACAATCCTTCTATTTATGTAAATTATTTTAAATATTTATGTAAAACACTTTTATGATACCTAAAAATGTGCTATAATATTACAAGAATGTAACATTCTATTGAAATGTAAAAAATGTAATATTTGTTACAAAAATGAAAAAAACTAAAAAAAGTGTGTTTTTTAAGTAAATGATAACTATAGTTAAATATTTACAAGTGTTTAATTATTTTTACGATAATTAGTAAAAGGTTTGAAATAAAAATGATTAGAAATGAATATTATAAAAAACGTTTAAGCTTAGAATACATACGGTTTATAAAATATATTTTTTGAGATTAATTGAATATATATTAGATATATTTCTAAAATTAATTTGGAAAAATATATTTGATGTAAATATTAATTTGAAAATATTTAATTAAAATATATTAACAGTAGAAAGACTGTGTTTTAAGATGCTTTTTAGCATAAAAATGGCTAATCCCTAAGCATCATTAGGTTATAATGAAAAAATTCTGTTATAAAACCTATAAAATTATATATTGCAGATTATACATAGTTGTGGCAATATATGTGTATAACAAATAAGTGCAAGAGGAGGACTTAAAGTGAAAAGAAGAAAGTTTTTAAGAAAGACA
>ERZ773267.73-NODE-73-length-74179-cov-10.169351_pt1 | contig 74179 bp, 65 predicted proteins | sample MGYA00511959_ERZ773267 | MGnify/ENA primary metagenome ERZ773267 (study PRJEB29015, sample SAMEA2738165) | human oral metagenome | biome: human oral; feature: human-associated habitat; material: saliva | place: China | collected 2240 ...
ATATGAGGCAATTTTATTTGAAGTATCCAATTTGCCAGACACTGTCTGGCAAATTGAGCTGGTCCCATTATTGTGAGATTTTGAGTATATCCGATGATAAAGAAAGAGCATTTTATGAAAGAGAGTGTGAAAATTCAAGATGGTCTGTTCGGGAATTAAAAAGGCAGATTTCAACATCATTATATCAAAGATTACTGCTTTCTTCTGGAGAAATAAATAAGAAAAAAGTTTTAGAATTATCAAAAGTAGGAAATGTTATTCAAAAACCGCAAGATATAATAAAAGACCCGTATGTATTTGAATTTTTAGGACTTCCTGAAGACAAATCCTTATTGGAAAGTGATTTAGAAAACTCTCTTGTAAAACATATAGAAAAATTTTTGCTGGAACTTGGAAAAGGTTTTATGTTTGTAGGCTCTCAATATAGGATAACTTTGGGGAATAACCATTATTATGTGGATATGGTTTTTTATAATAAAATTCTTAGAAGTTATGTTTTGATAGAATTGAAAACTTTTAAATTAATGCCTGAAGCTGTGGGTCAGATGAATATGTACTTAAACTATTTTAAGGTAGAAGTAAATGATGAGTTTGACAATGAACCAGTTGGGATAATTTTGTGCACAGATAAAGAAAATGGTATTCAATCTGAATATGCACTAGGTGGGCTTTCCAATCAGATTTTTGCTTCAAAATACACGTTGTATATTCCTAATAAAGAAGTGCTTGAAAATGAAGTGGAAAAAGTTTTGAGGGAGTATGATAAGAAAATAAAATTAAAAAGAATAGAAAATAAAAAAAAGAGGTAATTTTATGGAAAAAGTTTACTTCATAGGAGCAGGTCCCGGGGATCCGGAACTGATAACTGTAAAAGGGCAGAGAATAGTGAAAGAGGCAGATGTTATTATTTATGCAGGTTCATTAGTTCCGAAAGAAGTTATAAATTGTCATAAGGATGGAGCTGAAATTTATAATTCTGCTTCCATGTCATTGGATGAAGTTATAGATGTTACAGTAAAAGCGGTAAAGGCTGGAAAGAAAGTTGCCAGAGTTCATACGGGAGACCCTGCAATTTATGGGGCACACAGGGAACAGATGGACATGCTTGATGAATATGGAATAGAATATGAAGTTATTCCGGGAGTGAGTTCATTTTTAGCTGCCGCGGCTGCAATAAAAAAGGAATTTACATTGCCTAATGTTTCACAGACTGTCATCTGTACAAGAATAGAAGGAAAGACTGCTGTTCCTGAAAAGGAAAAGCTGGAAAGTCTGGCTGAACATAGGGCCTCCATGGCAATATTTTTATCAGTTCAGATGATAGATAAAGTTGTAAAAACATTGTCAACTTCCTATCCATTGACAACACCTGTGGCAGTTGTCCAGAAGGCAAGCTGGCCAGACCAGAAAATAGTTTTTGGAACGCTTGAAACGATAGAAGAGAAAGTAAAAGAGGCTGGAATAAATAAAACCGCCCAGATACTCGTTGGTGATTTTTTAGGAAATGAATATGAAAAATCAAAACTGTATGATAAATATTTTACCCATGAGTATAGAGAGAGAATAAAGGAATAAATTTCTAATAATTACAATGATAAATTATGAAATAAATAAAAAATTACATCGTATTTTTACGATGTAAATCAGACGTAAAATTTTATGTCGCATTTACGACTGAATTTAAGAAGGACAAACTGAACAGACTATTAAAAAGTTTAATTCAGAAAAATTATATTGCTGTTACGGGAAAAGGCAGGGGAACTAAGTATTTTAAGAGATAAAAGCTATGCTGGTGTCAGATAAAGAACTCAGATAGAAAGGAAAATTGATGAAATTAGCATTTTGGACTGTAACCAGAGGTGCGGGAAATATTGCAGGAGAATATAAGGAACAATTACAGGGGCATTTAAAAGGCTATGATATAGATGTTTTTACATTGAAAAAATATGATGTAGAAAATACAATTCAGATAGAGGATTTCACTGCCAATATAAATGAAAAATTTTCCCGGTATGACGGACATATTTTCATAATGGCGAGTGGAATTGTAATTAGAAAGATAGCGGGACTGATTGGAACAAAGGATAAGGATCCTGCTGTACTTTTAATAGATGAGGGAAAACATTTTGTAATTTCCCTTTTGTCTGGGCATTTAGGTGGAGCAAATGAGCTGACATATTTACTTGCGGGGACTCTAAATCTTATTCCTGTTATTACAACGAGTTCTGATGTTACAGGAAAAATAGCAGTGGATACGATATCCCAGAAATTAAATGCGGAACTTGAAGATTTAAAATCAGCAAAGGATGTAACTTCTCTTATTGTCAATGGACAGAGGGTTAATATACTTTTGCCTAAAAACGTTAAGGTGAATTGCAAAAACTCAGCAGACGGCTTTATTTTAGTTTCAAATAGGAAAAATATTGAATATACCAGAATTTATCCTAAAAACTTAATTTTGGGTATCGGCTGTAAGAAGGATACAAAAGCGGAGGACATATTATCTGCTATTGAAGATTGTTTAGACAAAAATAATTTAGATATAAAATCAGTTAGGAAAATTGCAACTGTTGATGTAAAGGAAAATGAAAAGGGACTAATTGAGGCTGTAAAATCTTTAGATTTAGATTTAGAAATAATTTCAAGAGAAGAAATTAAAAAGATTCAGGATCAGTTTGAAGGTTCGGATTTTGTAGAAAAAAACATTGGAGTGAGGGCAGTATCAGAACCTGTCGCATTGCTGGCTTCATCACAGGAAGGGTATTTTATTGAGATGAAGGCAAGATACAACGGAATAACAGTTTCAATTTATGAAGAGGAGCTAAAAATATATGAATAATGGAAAAATTTATGTGGTGGGCATAGGGCCTGGAAAAAAGGAAAATATGACATTTAGGGCATATGAAGCAATGGAAAAGAGTGATATAATAGTAGGATATAAGACTTATGTGGATTTGGTGAAGGAATATTATCCAGGAAAAGAAATGAAAAGCTCTGCAATGACAAAGGAAGTGGACAGATGTACGGAAGTGCTTGAACTGGCAAGACAGGGGAAAACAGTCAGTCTTATAAGTAGCGGTGATGCGGGAGTTTATGGTATGGCAGGAATTATGCTGGAAATTGCCGATGAAGACATGGAAGTTGAGGTAATACCTGGAATAACTGCCACTAATGCTGCTGCAGCTATTGCTGGTGCACCGATAATGCACGATTATGCTACAATAAGTTTAAGTGATTTGCTGACTGACTGGGAGCTGATAAAGAAAAGGCTTGAACTTGCTGCACAGGGGGATTTTGTTGTGAGTATTTATAATCCTAAAAGCAGGGGAAGAGTTACCCAGATAGAAGAAGCAAGGGAAATAATGATGAAATATAAGCCTAAGTCAACTCCTGTGGCAATAGTAAGAAATGCAGGAAGGGAAGATGAAAGATATATTCTGACTACACTGGAAGAAATGCTCAATCACGAGATAGACATGCTTACAATAGTGCTAATTGGAAATTCGAATACATTTGTAAAGAATGGGAAGATAATAACTCCTAGAGGATATGAGGGGAAATATAACTATTAAAATAAAATATACGATTTAAACGAATCATTGACATAAATTTACTGTATGAGGGAAACTATGAATAAACCTATAGATGAGAAGCTAAGAATACTTAGTGATGCTGCAAAATACGATGTTTCGTGTTCTTCCAGCGGAAGCAGCAGGAAAAATACAAGTAATGGATTGGGAAATGCAGCTTATAGCGGTATATGCCATTCGTGGTCGGCAGATGGGCGATGTGTTTCCCTGCTTAAAATACTTATGACCAATTATTGCATATATGACTGTAAATATTGCATTAGCCGTAAAAGCAATGATATTGAAAGGGCAATACTTACTCCTGATGAAATTGTAAGGCTGACTATGAATTTCTACAGGAGAAATTATATAGAAGGGCTGTTTTTAAGCTCAGGAGTAATAAAAAATGCAGACTATACAATGGAACAGATGATTGCTGTGGCTAAAAAGCTCAGGCTGGAAGAAAACTTTAACGGATATATTCATATGAAGGTAATTCCGGGAGCAAGCCGGGAACTTATCCATGAAATAGGACTGTATGTAGACAGGGTTTCAGTAAATATTGAACTTGCTGAAAATAAGGCACTCAAACTTCTGGCACCTGATAAGAAACCCACTGATATTTCAACATCGATGGGACTTATACGTAAAAATCAGATACAGAATACAGAAGAAAAGAAGCTGTTTAAAAGCACTCCTTCTTTCATTCCTGCAGGGCAGACAACCCAGATGATAATAGGAGCAGGTGGGGAAAGTGATTTTGCCATACTGAACAGGAGCGAAAATCTTTATAAAAATTTTGGATTGAAAAGGGTGTATTATTCTGCCTATGTTCCTGTAAATAAGTCGGGAATTCTGGCAAATACAAATGCTGTACCTATGGTAAGGGAACATAGGATTTATCAGGCTGACTGGCTGTTAAGATTTTATAATTTTAAGGCTGAAGAAATACTTAATGAGAAAAATCCTTTTATTGACCCGCTCCTTGACCCAAAGGCAAACTGGGCTGTACAAAATTGGCACCTTTTTCCTATGGAAATAAACAGGGCATCCTACAAAGACCTTATCAGAATTCCTGGAATAGGAGTAACTTCAGCAAAACGTATAGTTATGGTAAGAAGACATAATGTAATAAAATATGAGCATCTTAAAAAGTTGGGAGTAGTAATAAAAAGAGCAAAATATTTCATTACTGTAAATGGTGAATTTATGGGGTTCAGAAAGGAAAGTCCTGAACTTATAAGAAATGCCCTGATGGAAAAGGAAAAAGTGGAAATGCAGCAGCTGAAGCTTTTTAATATATAGCCGGTTTTATTTGAGAGAAAGGAGAATGTGGAGGAACTGTCTGAAAAATTGCAAAAATGAGGAAACCTTTATTTTAGACAATCCTGTACAGGGAAAATGCCAAATTATTATTATGATGGAAGTTTTGATGGACTGCTGACAGTTGTTTACATGGCTTACGGAGATAAAAATAACGGACTGAGGGTAATTGCTGAAAAAGAACAGTTTACTTTGGGACTTGATGATATCCATATTATGACTGATTTTTCGAAAGCCGGACGTGTGGAAAAAAATATATGCGAGAAGATATCCAGGGAATTTTTAAATAAAATGCGTACATGTTTTCTGTCATGTGATAAAAATAAGGACACAGCAATAGTTCACACAACGTACAAGGCAATAAAGCAGGGGGAAGAAATTCTGAATTCCCTTGATGAGCATGCCTTCCACATGAATAAACTGATAAAACAGGTTCTGAGTGAACGTCATAAATATCTGGGAGTCCTGAGATTTAAGGAAATGAAGGACGGAACAATGTTTGCGACAATAGAGCCGAAAAATAATGTTCTCCCTGCCCTGATTTCCCACTTCAGAAACAGGATGAAAAGGGAAAGATTTGCAATTTTTGATAAGGAAAGAGAAATGATAGCTTATTATGATACGAAAAAAGTCGAAATTTTCTTTGTGAAATCTCCTGAAATTGAGTGGAGTGATGAAGAAATGGAATATTCTGAACTTTGGAAAACTTTCCATAAGAGCATTTCCATAAAGGAGAGGGAAAACAGGAAACTTCAGCAGAGCAATCTTCCAAAATATTACTGGAAACACCTTGTGGAGGAAATGTAGAAAATTTAAAATAATGTATATTTTTAGCTGTTACCTTTAGAAATATACAGCTAAAGAGACAGGTGAATAAAAATTTACAAGGGAGAAAAAAATGAGATATGTACTACTGCTTCGTGGAATAAATGTTGGTGGGAAAAATAAAGTATCAATGAACGATTTAAAAATGAATATAGGCGAACTGGGATATCAAAATGTAGTTACATATATTAATAGCGGAAATGTAATATTTGATACAGATGATAATATAGAAACTGTCAAAATTAAAATAGCAGAAATGTTAAAAAATGTTTTCTTTCCTGTTCAACATGTTATAATAACAAGGGAAGAATATCTGGAAGAAGTTTCAAATCTTCCGGAATGGTGGAATGAAACACTTGCAAGAAGAGATGTTCTTTTTTATAGTGATGAGGTTGACTATGAAAAATTAAAAGCTCGAATAAAAGAAATGCCTCTTCATGATGAAATTGTATATTTTGGCAGAAAAGCTGTATTTTGGGGAAAATATACAGAAAAGGAATATTTACGCACTTCGTATCATAAGTTACTTATAAAAGAAAAGTTTTATCCTATGCTTACGATACGTAATGAACGAACATTCAAGAAATTAGGAGAAATGCTAGGGTAACTCCCATTATTATAATTGAAATGTATTTTCAGTTCTACCTTTCATCTAAGAATAGATAATTCAAAGATGAATGTAAAATATAGGGAGAATATTATCAGAATAAATAGTAAAGAAATTGAAATGAAATCAAAAAATATATTAGAACTTAAAGAGGTGAAAAATATGCTTCATATAGAAAAGATAAATGGAAAAAATGTATGGGAAATACTTAAATTACATGTATCAGAATCACAAAAAGAGTTTGTCGCTGCAAATGATGTCAGTATTATTGAAGCATATGCTACTATTACAGCAAATGGATTTGCATTTCCGTTTGGTATTTATGATAACAAAACTCCAGTTGGGTTTATGATGATTGGTTATGATTCGGCTGATTATTGGGAGGAAGTACCAGATATAGCAAGAGGAAACTATAGTCTCTGGCGATTGATGATTGATGAAAATTATCAGAAAAAAGGATTTGGAAGGGAAGCAGTTGCTCTTGGACTGGATTTTATCAAATCATTTCCTTGTGGTAAGTCTGAGTACTGTTGGCTTTCTTATGAGCCAGAGAATGAAGTTGCCCGCCAATTATACCATTCATTTGGATTTGTTGAAACTGGAGATATGGTTGGAGGAGAAATTATTGCTGTACTGAAACTTTAAGACAGATGAAAATTCAATAGTTATTTAGAAAAAAATAATTTTTCAATAAAATTAAAAAAAGAATATAGATTAAAAATAATGGAAAGAGGTGTTTATTTATGGGAATACTAAAAAAATTATGGGATATGCTGCCGGAAGGACGTCCTGTTTGAGTACCACAACCTGCGGAGTGGGGAATAAAAGAAGAAATTATGGAAAAAAATGAAGATGAAAAAGCTGAAAGTGAAAAAACTGAAGAAAAACAGTCGGAAAAATAAATAGAATTTCTAGGAAGGATTATGGCTATGGAATTTATAATAAAGGAAATAATTGACAAAAGGGAAAAGGAAAAAATATCCAGAGATATTTTAAATGATCTTCCTGAATGGTTTGGTATGCCTGACAGTACAGAGGAATATATTAAAGATTCTCAGGATAAACCATTTCTGGCATGTTTTTGTAATGGAGAAGCAATTGGATTTGTTGTGCTAAATGCCACAAGCAAGGACTGTGCAGATATTTTTGTAATGGGAATTAAGAAAAAATATCATCGCATGGGTGTGGGCAGAAAATTGAATGATGCCTATGAAGAAATGGCGAAAAAACTTGGATATACATATTCGCAGGTGAAGACAGTTAAAATGGGTCACTATAAGGAATATGATATTACTAATCATTTCTATATATCCATGGGATATAAGGAGTTGGAGTGCTTTCCAACCTTGTGGGATGAGTGGAATCCTTGCCAGATTTATATAAAATATATTGGTGAAAAATAAAATGATAATTTGTGAGTGAGGTGAGTCCATTTGAAAGAGTATATTACAAGTTTAGAAAAGGAATTTTCTTTAATTGAAAATGGCTTCAAAGAGGAAGAAAAAAGAGCCTTAGCTGATTATAAATCCAATGATAGAGAATATATTAAAAAATTGGCGTTCTTAGCTTACGAATCAGCTGCTTATCAAGTAAGAATGTATGGAGTGTTTCTGTTTGGATATCTATCAGAAGAAGGAGATATTTTAGCATTTATGAGGGATGAAGTTTCCAAAGATGATAATTGGAGAGTTCAGGAAGTACTGGCAAAGGCGTTTGATGAATTTTGTAAAAAAACAGGATATGAAAAAGCACTTCCAGTTATTGATGAATGGTTAAGAAGTAATAATCCTAATACGAGAAGAGCAGTTACAGAGGGTTTAAGAATATGGACAAGCAGATCGTATTTTAAAGATAATCCAGTTGAAGCTGTTAGGAGAATTTCCGACTTGAAGGAAGATACGAGCGAATATGTTAGAAAATCTGTAGGAAATGCTTTAAGGGACATAAGTAAAAAGTTTCCGGAATTGATTAAAATGGAACTCAGCAGTTGGAAATTAGAGAGCAAAGAAATCAAACAGGTGTACAAGTTGGCAAGTAAATTTATTAGCTGATAATCCCAGTTTTTAGATAGTTAGAAAAATTAAGAACTCATAGAGGTAAAAATTATGGAAATGATTAATAAAATTAAAGAAATAGAACAATATGTGTGCAGTAACTTTGAAGAACTGGATTTGGATAATCCTATCGAAGAAGGTTATTTTGAAGAGTATGAAGATATATCGGGAGCTTGTCAGGATGAAATTACACTATTTGAGGGGAAATTTGATATTGTATTGCCTGCTGATTTCAAAGAGCTCTACAAATACAAAAATGGAAGCAAATTTTTTTCTGTGTTGCCTTCTGTCATTGATGAAAGGGAAATGGCATTTTGTCTAATGAGTTTACAGGAAATAGAAAATTCAAAAAAATATTTTCAGAATAGAAATGCCTTGTTATCTGAGTTTCCTGAACACTTTACTGCTCAGGATATTGAAAAGATGAAAGACAGCAGAATAAAGCCTTATCTTTTTAACAGAAAATGGTTTCCATTTGCACAATATTGCGACAGCTGTTATCTTATGCTGGATTTAGACCCTGATAAAGAAGGAGAAAAAGGACAGATTATATGCTACATTCATGATCCAGATGAAGTAGTTTACGTGGCACCTAATATTACTGAACTGGTATCTGGAATATTTGAGGAAATTATTCGGGCGTAGTTCTATAGAAAAGTATAATATGAAAAAATGTTACAAAATGTAAATTTTGAATAGAGAGTATCTGTATAAATAAAATTAAAAAAAGTTTTTAATTGTTGAAAAAATTTGCTATAATTGAGATATAAAAATTAAGGGGGAATTAATATGGCTACTAAAAGCTTTACCAATGATGTCACTTTTGAACCAAAAGATGTTGATAATTTAATAAAAGCTTTAGAAACAGATAAAAAACCTAATCCTATTAAAGATATTAAAGTAAAAACAATAACAGAGCCTTCAGAAATACTAAAATTAGTGGGATTAAAGAGAGATGAAGTTTAGAAAGATTTCTTTACAAAGTCTTTTAAAACAAATAAAAGACACAAAAGAGATAAAAGAAAATGTATTAAATACATTCAAGGGGAGAGGGGAAAGCGAAGTTTCAGATTTTCTTCATAATAAATCTATAGATTATGAACAAAGATCTTTATCTAGTACTTACTTGATTTATAATGATAGAAGTCAACTTGTAGGATATTTTACTATATCAAATAAGGGACTAATTATTTCAAAAGAAAGTTATGAAAAGTTATTGAAAAAGCAACAGAAAAAATTAAGTTTTAATGGTCGGAAATTAGAAAATGGTGATTACATAGTCAATAGTTTTTTATTAGGACAATTAGGAAAAAATTTTAACAAAAATATTTTAGAGGAAGATAAAATAAAAGGAGTTGAACTTTTGACAATTGCCTATAATCTCTTGATTGAAATTAAAAATTTGATTAATGTGAAATATCTCTGGATAGAGTGTGAGGATAATAAAAAATTGTTGGATTTTTATTCTAATTTTGGATTTAAATTGATAGAAAATTATGTTTCAAATAATGGTTTGAAAGTTATGATATTAAAATTAGAAAATTAAAGATATTACAAAAATGTATCGAAAAACTTAATGTTAAAATTAAAAGGTTGGAGATACATTTTTTTAATCCCTATACTTGCTAAAAAACCATAATAAAAGAAAGCATATTCTATTAGCTATAATTTATAAATGATTGATACTAGGAAAAATCTATCTATTCGTTTTACTTATACACCATAAGAAAATCAAATTGGACTAAACTAAAATTCTAAACTATAATGTAATTAATAGAGTTTGTTTTAGTTTGTAATATAAAAATAATGTGACATATTAATGTATATACACATGATATAGATAGGGTAGCATTTTTATAAAAATATAAACTAAAATAAATTTAATAATAGAATTATAATATAAAGTCAAGGAGGAGAACAGAATGAGTAAAACATTAAAAAGAGTAATGTTATTAGTTTTACTAGCAATTGGACTTTTGACAGGATGTCAAAAAGGTGCTGAAACAAAAGAAGAAAAGAAAGAAAGTTCAGATGGTGGAAAAGGAACTTTAAAAGTTATAGCCGCTTATGATGCAAAAGACAAAGTTTTTGAAGAATTTACAAAGAAAACAGGAATAAAAGTAGAATTCTTAGATATTTCTTCAGGAGAAGTTTTATCAAAGTTAAGTGCACAAAATGGTAAAATAGGTGCAGACGTTTGGTTCGGTGGTGGAGCAGACAGCTTTATCGTAGCAGGAGAAAAAGGATATCTTGAAAATTATGTATCGCCTGAAGAAAAAGAAATGGATCAGAGATTTATTGGAAATGACTTTTGGACAGGTGTTTCTATCGTAACAGCAGGATTCTTAGTAAATACTGATGTATTGGAAAAAAAGGGATTGCCTGAACCAACATCATGGGCAGATTTAAAAAATCCTAAATATAAAGATGAATTAATTATGGCTGACCCAGCAATTTCAGGAACAAACTATGCAGTTGTTTACAACTTGTTACAATCAATGGGAGAAGAAGCTGGATGGGCTTATCTTGAATCAATAAAAGGAAATATTCCTTTCTATGCACAACGTGGATCAGAACCTACAGCAAAAGTTAAAAATGGAGAAATGGCAGTAGGAATAATCCCTCTAGGTGGAGATACTTACAAAATGGAAAAAGAATTTAAAGTTAAAAATGTAATCCCTTCAGATGGACTTCCATGGGTTCCAGCAGGAATAGCTATATTCAAGGAAGCTGAAAACAAAGATGCTGCAAAAGCATTTGTTGACTGGGCATTATCAAAAGAAGGTCAGGAATTCCTGAAAACAGTTGCTCCACGTATGATGGTAAGAAAAGACGTTATTCCTCCAGAAGAATTAAAAGGAATGACTGTTGATAAACTTATGAAAATGGATATCGCAGGAATGGGAACAAGAAGAGAAGAAATATTGAAATTATGGAAAGAAAAAATGGGGAAATAGATTATGAATTTATTCCAAAAAAATATTAGTGAAAGAGCCCAAAAGAAACATTTTGGGCGTTCTTTCTTTTATATGGAAATTACAGATAGGATATTTTATCTGATTGCAGTTGTGCCGATAATGGTATTCATATTATGGCCTATAATTGCACTGTTTATAAGAAGTGTTACTCCTGGCGGGAAATTTACATTGGAAATGTATAATTCGCTATTCAAGGAACATTTTACTGTAATAACTGACAGTTTATGGGTATGCCTGTTATCTACAACCTTATCAGTGATAATAGGTACTGTTATAGCAGTTTACATAACTTATGCACCAAAATTAATAAAAGGAATGCTGATGCTCCTCCTTATGCTTACAATGATATCACCGCCTTTCCTGTCTTCGCTTTCGTATATACTGCTGTTTGGAAAGAGGGGAATAATAACGGCTGATTTACTGCATCTGAATTTTAATCCTTACGGATGGCATGGAATAGTAATAATGCAGACCTTCAGTGAAATTTCGCTGGCTGCCCTTATTATAATTGGAGGACTTACGACAATACCTTCTTCCGTTCTGGAAGCAGGAAAAGATTTAGGTTCCAAATCAGGAGCCATACTTTTTAGAATAATACTTCCAATGCTTAAATCTTCAATAGTTGCAGTTTATTTTTTAATATTTGTAAAAAATATTGCGGATTTTGGTACACCTATTATTGTTGGAGGTAATTTTAAGATGCTTGCCACAGAGGCATATAAGGGAGTAATTTCATATGGAGAAATAGAACAGGCGGCAGCTATCAGTTTTCTTATATTTCTTCCAATTGTATTTATTTTTCTTATATATAGGCACCAGCTTACAGCATCTAATGTTATGGGAAGTTTTTCAGAAAAATCAGGTCAGAGTGAAGAAAAAAGGTATCAGCTGCCATTATATCTGAAAATGATTTTTGGATTTGTGACATTATGTTTTGCAATATATATGCTGTTGCAGTATATTTCCATATTTGTTTCAGCAGTATCAAGCAACAGTGGTGGAGAATTCCACTGGACAATGGAATTTATACAGTCATTTTCGCTTACTAAAATTCCAAGTATGGTGAGAAGTGTGGTGTATTCTTTAATAGCAGGAGTTACTGCCAGTTTTCTTGGAGTTCTTTTTGCATATTATATAGACCGTAGAAAAGTAAAATTTTCTAAAAGCTTTGACTTTATTGCCGCATTGCCTTATATCCTGCCTGGACCATTTTTTGGAATAGCCTATCTTCTGGCTTTTCAAAATCCGCCGTTACTTTTGACAGGAACAGGGGCGATAGTGGTACTAAACTGTATTTTCAGACAGATGCCTGTAACAACAAGGGCTGCAAGTGCGAACCTCAGCCAGATAAGCTCATTGACGGAAGATGCTGCAAGAGATCTTGGAACACCTGGAATAGCGGTATTTTTCAGAATAGTGCTTCCACAGCTGAAACCTGCATTTCTTGTAGGATTTATAAATACCTTTACAACAACAATGACAACAGTGGGTGCAATTATATTTCTTATTACCCCTTCAGCAAAGGTTGCCACAGTTGAACTCTTTAATGAAATTCGTGACGGAGACTACAGAATGGCATCGGTTATTGCAAGTCTGTTGATTTTAGTAATATTACTTGTAAATATTTTATTTTCAATATTCATATTAAGAAAAAAGAAGGAGGGAAAACATGTATCTTCAACTGAAAAATCTGTATAAGAAGTATCAGGATAATACTGTAGTGAATAATTTTAATATAGATGTGGAAAAAGGGGAACTGATAAGTATTCTCGGGCCGAGCGGATGCGGAAAGACAACAACATTGAGAATGATAGCGGGATTTATAACTCCCACATCAGGAGATATATTTCTTTCGGAGGAGAAAATAACTGACTATCCGCCTGAAACACGTCCTGTGAGTACAGTTTTTCAAAATTATGCACTGTTTCCTCATTTGACTGTTTATGAAAATATTGAATATGGCCTTAGATATCCTTTAAAAGTTGGAAAAAAACTCGATAAGAAGGAAAAACAGGAAAGGACAGAAAGAATAATAAATCTTGTAAATCTTAAAGGGCTTGAAAAAAGAAGGATAGACCAGCTAAGTGGTGGCCAGCAGCAGAGGGTAGCCTTGGCAAGATCTCTTGTGCTTGAGCCAAAGGTTCTTTTACTTGACGAACCCTTATCAAATATTGATACAAAATTAAGGGAAACTGTAAGAAATGAAATAAGAAAAATACAGAAAGAATTAGGAATAACAATGATTTTTGTCACTCACGATCAGGAAGAGGCAATGAGCATTTCAGACAGGATTGTTGTTATGAATGGGGGGAATATTGAGCAGATAGGAACTCCACGTGAAATTTATACATTTCCTGAAACTGTTTTTGTTGCAGAGTTTATAGGAAAAGCAAATATTATAAAAAGGGATAAAAAAAGCTTTATAATTCGACCTGAAAATGTTACTATATCCTATAATGAAACAAATGAAGAGAACATGGATGAAATAATTTCAGAAAAAGGAAAAATTATAAGTAAGGAATATCATGGAGCACTTATTTCCTATGAAATTGAAGTTATGAATGAACTGTCAGGCTTGAAAAGACTGAATGCTGTTATGATTTCCGGAAAAAAGGAATTTGAAACAGGGGAAATAGTGAGATATTCTATAAATAAACAGGATTTGTATGAGATAAAATCATAAAATTTGAAAATAATTAAGAGGATAAATTATAAAAATAGAAAATGGGGGAAATATGGCACTGATTTATGTAACAGGAGGAGCTAAGAGCGGGAAAAGCAAGTTTGCTGAAAATTTACTGCTTGAAATGAATAACGGAAATCAGAAAAATATTTATTTGGCAACTTCCATTGTATTTGATGAAGAGATGAAGGCAAAAGTGGCTCTTCATAAGGAAAGAAGACAGGATAAATGGCTTACAGTAGAAGGTTATAAAAAGTTTAGTGAAACTCTGAAAGATATATTTTCAGATGAAACAAAAAATAATATGCTTGTTGACTGCCTTACAAATATGATAAGTAATATTATTTTTGAGGAGCATGATATCAACTGGGACAAACCTTTAGAAAAAGATTTTGAAAAATGCAACATTTCAGTGGAAAAACAGGTAAATGAACTGATAAATATTGTAAATAGATTTGAAAATGTTATCATTGTTTCAAATGAATTGGGAATGGGTATCGTTCCCAGTTATCCTCTTGGAAGATATTTCAGGGAAATAGCCGGGAAAATGAATCAGAAAATTGCAGAAATTGCTGATGAAGCATATTTTGTAGTATCAGGAATACCTATGAAAATAAAATAGAAATAGGGGGATTTTATGCTGAGAAAAGTGATTCTAATTTTATTTTTAATATTATTTTTCAGTTGCAATGATAAAAATCTGGAAAGAGATTTTAATAGTTTTAAGTATACAGAAAAATTAACATGCGAGAGTACAGTCGATGTTAAGATATGGGAGCTAAACTGCGAGAAATTAGAATGTAACGTTTCATATTTTATTGGTAGCGATAAGAAAGAACTTTTTTCAAAGAAAATTGTTTTAAAAGATATTACTGAAATGAAGAAAATGGTAAAAAAAATTTTTAAAGGTATGAAAAACAAAAAAAATCCTGAAAGCCACTCAGATTTTTATCCTGAAAATAGTCTTGTATTAGATAATAAGGAAGTATTTTCAACATATAGAATGAATACCGGATTTTATAAATTATTGGATAAACTTTTGAATGAGAAACATTATGATTTTGAAGATAGAATTGTTGAAGAATTTCAGAGAAAATCAGAAAATGAAAGAAGAGTTAAAATAAAAATTAGAATTACCGGATTATTAGAAAATATAAAGGAATCTGAATATAAAAATTTTCAATACGAAGAAAATATAAATTTAAATGAAATTTGGGATTTAGAATGTAAAAATCTTGATTGCGAAATTAAATATAGAAGAAATATACATGAAGAGCCTTTATTTTATAAAAAAATAACTCTGAAAAGCAATAAAGATAAGGAAAGAATTATAAAGAAGATATTAAAAGGTATTATGAATATTAATCTAGAAAAAGAAGACAATTCTTTAGAAGTTCAAAATTATTTATATTTAAATGATAAATCTGAAGATATATTTACTGTAGTTAATTCTGAATTTCATGAAGTATTGACAGAATTATTAGGAGAGAACTATAAAAATATTGAAAAAAGATTAATTGCGGAAGAACAGAAAAAATAAGGAGAAAATTAAATTAGTGATATCTGGGATTAAATTAAATAATTTATAATATTGTATGACAGATACAATTAAATTTTCTGTAGGAATATTTTTTTTACATGAAAGGAGTTTTGTAAACAATGAATATTGACATTATAAGAATATTTGCTTTTGCTTTTATTGTAATGTTGCATACTTTGAACAGACAATATGGACTGACTGTGTGGATGAGTGGATATGCAGTTATTTCAATAGGAGTAAATCTTTTTATTATGATAAGCGGATATCTTCTTCTGGACAAGGCAGAATCAGTAAAGGATTTTTTTAAGAAAAGATTTTTTAGTATACTACCTTTGTTTGTAGTTTTTAATATAGTCTATATTTATTTTTACAATCATTCCTTCATAGCAGTAAAAAAAATATCAGCACCTCATTTCTGGTATATTTACATGATTCTAGGATTGTATTTACTGACTCCATGGCTGAGAAAGGTTTTACAGTATGCAGAAAAGGAAACTTTTTATGTAGTTGTATTATGGTTTTTGTGTAATATACTTAATCCATATTTACAGTTTTTCAGATTGCCTAAGATACCATTTTCTCATTTTCCAATAGTTGGATTTATCGGATATTATATCTTAGGATATTATTTGAAAAAATACAATAAAAAATTAGGGAAAATACCCTTCATCTACGTAATAGCAGTTTATATGGCAGGATTTTTTATAAGTGTTTTGTCTACAAGATATGTTCTAATTACAACCGGAAACAGAATATCGGATTTTTTTGATAAAAATTCACCGGGGACATTTTTTATGACGGTTTCATTCTTTATTTTCTGGATTAAATTCAACTTTAATAGTAGAAACAGTATTGTGAGAATGATTTCAGATTCAACGTATTTTGCATATTTGATTCATATAATAATTTTACATTATGTTGTTAAAATAAGCGATGAAATGATTTTCAAATCAGTTGCAACCATTGTAGCAAGTATTATTACAGGGATTCTTTACAACTATGCAAAAAAAATGTTTGATGGATTTTGCAAAAGATATGAAAAAAAGACAATAAAATAACAGATAATTTATAATTAGATTTCATAAGAAGAAAGACAGTTCTTCTCTTTTTATATCAATCCCCGTAGACCCGCCCTCGATATTATTAAAACAGTGTGTGGTAGTAACATTAAATCTATTGAAAGATATATAACTGTACACATGTGACAATACTGAGGATAAAAGTAAAAAAGTTTAAATCTCCTCCTGATTCTCATAAGCGTGACAGGCTTGATTAAAATTCCGGAGAATTTTAGCTGCACTCGCTTTTAACAATATCTACACCAAATATAAAACTGTATAGTAAAATTTTCAGCTGATTAGAAATATTAGTTTTCAATCAGTTCAGTCAGCCAGTTTGCCTGCTGAAGTTCAGTATCAGTTTCCCTGATTTTTTTTGAAAGCAAATCAAATTCTTTCTGTAAAGCAGGAACATCTACTGTACTCATTATTTTTATTTCTGTAGTTGAATACAGGTTTACTTTCTGACCTGCGATATTTAAAAATCCTCTTAAAATATTTGATTTTAAAGTAAGAGTATCTCTTTCTGCAATCAGATCTGCAAGAGTCTGACCATTTGAAACAGTAACACAGTTAGTTTTATTAATCTGCTTAATAAGAATTTTCAGCTGATTAATGTTGTTATCAAGTTCATTCAGAAGTTCTTCAGGGTTTTCTGAAGGTTCGTCATTTTCCTGAACTTTTGCATTATTATTAAGTCTTACCCTTAACTGATCTATTCTTTTCTGTAAATCTGCCCTTAAAATAAGAGCTTCGGCAAGTTTCATATATAACCTCCATTTTATTTTTATATATTAAATTTATATAACTAAATTATAACCAAAAAATTTTTTTATGTCAATATTGTTGACAAAAAAATAAAAAAGGAGTATGATGAATTTATAAAACAATTAAACTTCAGGGCAGGGTGAAATTCCCGACCGGTGGTATATAAGTCCACGCGATTGAAAAATCAAGAACCGGTGTGATTCCGGTACCGATAGTATAGTCTAGATGAAAGAAGTTGAAATATAGTAATAATCGTATTTAAAGTGTATATAAGTTAATATGCTGATGTTGTTGCAGTTTTTATATAGCTTAGCTTTTGATAAACAAAAAATATTTATGATATTGGATATTGAAAGTAAATAAAAATTATTACAGATATTTAGTCCCGGGGTTTTAATTAATCCTGTTTTTTTATTACCTGAAAAATTGTTTTAAATAAAATTATTTTAGGAGGAAAAATGAAAAAATTTGAAGGGAAATTTAATGGAAAAGGAATAAAAATCGGTATTGTAGCAGGGAGATTCAATGAGTTCATTACATCAAAATTAGTAGGCGGAGCAGTAGATGTTCTGAAAAGAAATGATGTAAATGATGAGGATATAGATATTGCCTGGGTTCCAGGTGCATTTGAAATACCATTGATTACTAAAAAAATGGCTGAATCGAAAAAATATGATGCAATAATAACACTGGGAGCAGTTATAAAAGGTTCAACTCCACATTTTGATTATGTGTGTGCAGAAGTGTCAAAAGGAGTGGCTCAGATTTCGTTGCAGACAGGACTGCCTATAATGTTTGGAGTGCTGACTACTAATAATATCGAAGAGGCAATAGAAAGAGCTGGAACAAAGGCAGGAAATAAAGGTTCTGATGTTGCATTTGGTGCACTGGAAATGATTGATTTGATAAAAAATATCGGATAAAGCTAAGGAAGATAAAATGAAAGAAAATATTAATGAAAAATATATGCGTATGGCAATTGAGCTGGCGAAAAAAGGTGCAGGTGGTGTAAATCCTAATCCAATGGTTGGAGCTGTTGTAGTGAAAAACGGTGAAGTAATCGGGAGAGGATACCATAAGTTTTTTGGAGGTCCCCACGCAGAAGTTTATGCACTGGAAGAGGCTGGCGGGGATGCTGAAGGAGCTACGATTTACGTGACTTTGGAACCATGCTCCCATTATGGAAAAACTCCACCTTGTGCAAAAAAAATAATAGACATGGGAATAAAAAAATGTTTTATCGGCTCAAGTGATCCAAATCCGAAAGTGGCAGGTAGAGGTGTGGCAATGCTGAAGGAGGCAGGAATTGAAGTTGTTGAAAATGTATTAAAAGAGGAATGTGATGAGGTAAATCAGGTTTTCTTCAAGTATATAAAAACTAAGATTCCTTATCTATTTGTAAAATGTGGAATAACATTGGACGGGAAAATAGCCTTGTCAAATGGGATTTCAAAGTGGATAACAAATAGTATCGCCAGAGAGAAGGTCCAGTATTACAGAAATAAATTTATGGGAATAATGGTTGGCATAAATACAGTTCTTACTGATAATCCAAGTTTGACAGCGAGAATTGAAAATGGTGTAAATCCCTTCAGAATCATTGTTGATCCGAATCTGCAAATTGATGAAAACTGTAAAGTTGTAAAAAATAATGAGGATGGGAAAACTATGATTATTACTTCACAAAAAAATCTATTTACTGAAGATGCTGAAAATACTGAAATCCAAATTAAGCAAAAAAGATTAGCTGAAGAAAATAAAGTAAAATTTATTTTTATTGATGGTGAAAAATTTTCTTTTAGAAAAATGCTTGAAGAAATTGGAAAAACAGGAATTGACAGTGTTCTGCTGGAAGGTGGAGAAACCCTTATTTCTCTTGCGTTTGAAGAAAATGTAATTGACGGCGGAGAAATTTTTATTGCAAACAAGATTTTAGGTGATAGCAGTGCAAAATCTTTTATTTCGGGATTTGTAAGGGAGAAAATGGAAGAGGCTGTTCAATTGACCAATGTGAGAAATAATATTTATGGCGAAAATGTAGGAATGGAGTTCTATTTTAAAAAATACAATGAAATGGAACAGGATTAGGAGAAAATATGTTTACAGGTTTAGTCGAAGAAATGGGAAAAGTAGTGAATATTTCTAAAAAAACGACCGGTTTAGGAATAACAATAAAAGGCGACAGGGTCGTTGAAAAGGTAAAAATTGGAGACAGCATAGCAGTAAATGGAGTCTGCCTGACAGTTACGGAATTGAGTGGAAATACTTTTACAGCAGATGTGATGTATGAAACAATAGAAAGAAGTGGACTGAAACGGATAACTGTCGGAGAAAGGGTAAATCTTGAAAAATCATTGACTTTAACTGCATTTTTAGGAGGGCATCTTGTAATGGGAGATGTTGACAGCGAGGCAGAAATTATTTCAATTGTTCCAAAAGGGATTGCTAAACTGTATAAATTTCAGCTGGAAGAAAAACATAGGCAGAATATAAAATATGTAGTTGAAAAAGGTCGTGTCACAATAGACGGAGCAAGCCTTACAGTCATTGATACAGATGATGATGCAGCAATTTTTTCTGTGTCACTTATTCCACATACTTTGGAAAATATAACGCTTGGAAAAAAGAAAGTTGGAGATTTCGTTAATATAGAGACAGATTTATTTGGGAAATATGTGGAGAAGATTCTGAAATTTAATAATGCAGAAACTGAAAAAAAGGAAAAATACGGCATTACGATGGATTTTTTACAAAAAAATGGGTTTTAAGGTACAAATATATCTGAAAAGAGGTAGGAAAATGGAAAGAAAATTTAATACAATAGAAGAAGCAATAGAAGAAATAAGAAATGGAAAACCGATAGTTATAGTAGATGATGAAGACAGGGAAAATGAAGGGGATTTATTTCTACCTGCAGAAGTGGCAACATACGAAACAATAAATTTCATGATAAATAATGCAAGGGGGCTGATGTGTGTTCCATTAACTGAGGAAAGGGCTGAGGAACTGAAACTTGCATTTATGACAGAACATAATACAGATAATCATGGGACAGCATTTACCGTGTCAGTTGATGCGGCAGAAGGGACAACTACGGGAATATCTACTGGAGACAGGCTTAAAACAATAAAAGACCTTGCAGATCCTTCAAAAAAGGCGGAAGATTTTAGAAGACCTGGGCATATTTTCCCACTTGTTGCTAAAAAAGGCGGAGTTATAGAAAGAAAAGGCCATACAGAAGCCGCTGTTGATTTGTCAGGAATTGCAGGATTTTCAAAAGTTGGAGTAATAATGGAAATTCTAAATGAAGACGGAACTATGGCAAGAAGGGATCAGCTGTTTGAATTCTGTAAAAAAAATAATCTTAAGATAATAACTATTGAAGACTTAATTATATACAGAAAAAAAAACGAAAAGCTTGTAAAAATGGAAGCTGAAGTAAAAATAGCAACTAAATTTGGGAATTTTAATTTTGCGGGATATAGTGACAAAATTGAAAATAAGGAATACATAGCCATTATAAAAGGTGATATACGTAATAAGGAAAATGTCAGTGTAAGATTGCACTCAGAATGTCTGACGGGAGATGTTTTCGGTTCTAAACGTTGTGACTGCCAGGATCAGCTTCACAGGGCCCTTCATGAAATAGAGGAAAAAGGTGAAGGCCTTCTAATTTATTCAAGACAGGAAGGCAGAGGAATAGGAATACTTAACAAACTGAAGGCATACAAGCTGCAGGATGAAGGGTATGACACAGTTGAAGCAAATCATCAGCTTGGATTTGAAGATGATCTGAGGGATTATGCAATAGCGGCACAGATTATAAAAGACTTTGGAGTAAAATCGGTTTCCTTGAAAACAAATAATCCGATGAAAATAAAAGGATTGGAACAATATGGTGTAAATGTTGCATCAAGAGAGGAAATCGAAATAGAAGTTAATGCCTACGATAAGAAATATCTGAAAACAAAGAAGGAAAAAATGGGGCATATACTAAGACAGGAATTATAAAATAATATCCTTAAAAAAACTCAGTTTTTACAGAAAATTTAATAATATGAAATAGATTATCTTGAAATAGAAAAATAGAAATAAAATGTATAGAAACTATATTTATGAGTTATTTAAAATTTCACCATAAAAAACAGAAAATGAATTTAGAAAAAGTCATCAGCCTAATTTTTTAGGCGAATTTTGACTTTTTCTTAATGAATGACTGTTTTGTATAAGTGAAATTTTAGTAAACGAACAAATATAGTTTTTATCATTTTAAAAAATTTTCTTTTAAGTAAACTATTTATCTTATTTTATTTTCTAAAAACTGAGTTTTTAAGAATGTTGTTTATATACAAGGCTATTATTTCTCATATTTTTCAGTAATAACTCTTAGTGAATGCCAGCTGAGAGTGGCACATTTTACCCTTGCAGGCATATTTGCAACATATTCCATAAGAACTGCATCTCCAAGTTTTTTACTTTCTTCAGAAGTAAGTTTTTCTTCCTGCTTCATCATTTTAAAGAACAGATTTACCTTTTCTTCAGCTTCAGCCATTGTTTTTCCTTTTATAAGGTCGATAAGCATTGCTGTAGAGGCACTTGAAATGGCACATCCGCTTCCAAGGAAAGCCGCATCTTCAATAACGTCACCATTTAACTTAACTTCAAGTGTAAGGTCATCCCCACAGTTTGGATTGTGGCCTCTTTCAATATATGTAGGTTCTTCAATTTCCTTTTTAAGTTCTCTTCTGTTACTGTATTCCAGTATTGTCTGCTGATATATTTTTTCTAAATTCATATTTTAAACACTTCCTTTATTTTTAAAAGTCCTTCAATTAGTTTTTCTATGTCTTTTTCATCGTTGTAGATGCTGAAACTTGCACGGCAGCATGATGGAACTCCCAGATATTTCATAAGTGGCTGGGCACAATGATGGCCAGATCTTACTGCCACATGATAGGAATCCAGAATAAATGCCACATCGTGGGAATGTACTCCCTTTACATTGAAGGCAATAACTCCTGTTCTGGCAACATTTTCTGTGCAGTATGATTCTATAAATCCTAATTTTTTCATTTCTTCCAATGCTTTTGATGCTAAACTATCTTCAATTTCAGTAATTTTATCATAACCTATTTCTTCAATATATTCGATGGCCGCCTTCAATGTAACAGCACCTTCCACATTCTGCGTTCCACCTTCAAATTTATTTGGCAGAGGGGCAAATGTAGAATCTTCCTCGGTTACAAACTCTATCATATCTCCACCGTACAGGAATGGAGGCATTTTGTCAAGCAGTTCCTTTTTTCCATACAGTACTCCTATTCCCATTGGAGAAAAAAGTTTATGTCCTGAAAACACGAGGAAATCAGCATCCATTTTTTGTACATCATGTTTATAATGAAGTATAGACTGGGCTGCATCAATTACAGCCAATGCTCCGTATTCATGAGCAAGTTTTACAATTTCTTCAACAGGCTGAATTACTCCGGTAACATTTACCACAGCTGAAACAGCTACTATTTTTGTTTTGTCTGACAGCTTGTTTTTAAAGTCGTTAATATCAAACTGACCATTTTCATCAAGGTAGACAAACTTTATTACAGCTTTTTTCTTTTTAGCAATAAACTGCCATGGAACAATATTTGCATGGTGGTTTGATATTCCAAGTATAATTTCATCCCCTTCATTTATAAATTCCAGGCCATAGGAATATGCAATGAGGTTGATTGATTCGGTAGTATTTTTAGTAAAAATAACTTCTTCAAATTTTTCCGCATTAATAAAGTTTTTTACTTTTTCCCTTGCATCTGAAAGCAGGCCTGCAGCTTCCATTGACAAGGCATGGGAACCTCTACCTGGGTTTCCGTTATATTTTTCATAGTATTCCATAATTTTATCAAGCACTATTTTTGGTTTTTGCGAAGTAGCCGCTGTATCTAAATAATGATTTGTAATATTTTGAAATATAGGAAAATCTTTTTTATAGTCCATGTTGACTCCTTTCACTTTTTGTATCCTCTAAATCTTATAGTAAAGGCTTTTCCTTTACAAATATTATACTTTTTATTTACTGTAATTTCAAGTGGTTTTTAAATACAATTATAATGCTATAAATATAATGTATAGAAACTATATTTTTTCATTCACTAAAATTTTCAAAGATTAAATAAATAGTAAATTAATTTCCATATGCTTTAATATTACATATGTGTTTTATAAAATTCAGATAATTATGGAGGGTGTATGAAAAAGAGAAATTTGATAATTGTAATAGGAATTCTGGCTCTTGCATTTTGCATAAATTCATGTTCAAAGAAAAATGATAATAAGAGTAGCAATACTCAAGTAGCAGAAAAAAATGAAAATACAAAAGTTGACAATAGTGAAATGACAGTAGCAGGTTACGCTCTGGGGGAAATTCCACCTATTCCAATACCTGATATGCCAAATCTTTCTGTAACGGAAAATCCGGGAGCAAAAATTACTTTGGATATGACAAAAAAAATATCGTCAGTCCCGGGAATTGCAATAACACCTGTAAAAGTTGAAAACAGTACCATTGTTGGTGGAAATTACACTATGCAGGTTGGGAAAAACGGGGAAGGTCAGCTGAGCGATGGAAGTAAGGTTGTTCAAACTGATGGAAACGGAGCTGGTCAATATATTGATGATAAAGTCACTATCCAGAGGGATGAAGATGGATCCGGTCAATATATAAATAACGTTACAGGAGTTACTCTTCAAGTTAATTCTGATGGGGCAGGTCAATATTTAGATGAGAAAAATGGAAATTCTTTACAGGTAAGTGCTGATGGAATAGGAATGTACAAAAATACTAATAGTGGAATAACTATAATGGCAAGTGAAGAAAATACAAATTATAATGATGGAAATATAACAATTGAGAATAATAATGACGGTAGTGAAAAATATCACGACAAGTCTAAAAATCTTTTAATTGAAAATAATGGAAAAGGAAAAGCAACTGTAACATATAACGGAAAAACTGTTGAAGTAGATGCAAAAGCGATAGAACAGGCAAAATTTTCAAAATTGAAAATGGTTCCGGCTGTTCCGGCTATAGAGGCAAACAGTCTTCTAATAACTTTAGATTCAGGAGTTCTTTTTGATGTAGATAAATACGGTCTTCGTCCAGAAGCTCAGGAAGTTCTTAAAAATCTTGCCGCTGTATTGAAGGAAGCAGGTATAAAATCTTTTGAAATTGGCGGGCATACAGATTCTGATGCAAGTGATGAATATAATAAGACACTTTCAGACAACCGTGCTAAATCTGTCAAAGAATTTTTAGCATCTCAAGGAGTGACAGCAAATATTACAACAAATGGTTATGGAGAAAGCAGACCGATAGCTTCAAATGACACACCGGAAGGCAAACAGAAAAACCGTCGGGTTGAAATCATTATTCCTACAATGTAATTGTTATTCTGATTTAGTAATTTTTTGATATATCTATTCTTTTTTATTATAAATAAAAAAATGTTAAATAAATCAAAGTATTCCTTATTGTGTTATCATAAATCTTTATTAAATAAAATAGAAATAAACAAAGAACTAATAATAAAAAAAGTGTTATCAAAGGAAAAAATAAATAACTAACGTTATAATTAAAAAAATAACTTAAATTTGTAATTAAGGTGCGTAATTTCTAGTGATTTTATTAAAAAAAAATTAATATAAAGGCAGGTTGAAGAAGTATGAAATTAAAAATGACTTTGTTAATAATCGCAATAATGGTAATGGCTACAAGTTGTGTATATACTCCTTGGTGGTGGTAGAAAGAATAAAATTGTCTTAGTTAAACTAGACAATTTTAAAGAAGGGGAAAATTTCTTATAATTTTAATTATCGAGAAAAATATACTGTAAAAGAGACTGGTTCATGAATATGAGCAGTCTCTTTTTGTATAATTTTTTACTTCTAATTTGAATTTTTCGTAAAATACTTGACAATATAAAAAAATATCTATAAAATGTCAATAGAAAAATTTCACAAATAAGGGAAATATTGTGATTAAAATTATAAGTCTTGAAAAAGACAGCTAAAAAAACAAAGTAAGTAATTAAAAAATAATATAAAGGAGAGAAACGGCTATGAAATTTGGAACAAAAATTATACATGGGTATAATATGATTGACGAGTCAACAGGAGCTTCTTCCATATCGATATGTCAGGCATCAACATTTCATCAGAATGATATAGATGATGATCAGAAATATACATATTCGAGATTTGGGAATCCTACAAGGGAAGCACTTGAAGAAGCAATTGCCAGTCTTGAAAAAGGGAAATACGGACTTGCCTTCTCATCTGGGATGGCAGCAATAACAGCCGTTCTGCTTTCTTTTTCACAGGGGGATCATCTTGTAATGTGTAAAGATGTATATGGAGGGGCTTTCCAGCTTGTAATGGAGGTTTTTCCACGTTTTGGAATTGAAGTAAGTTTTGTCGATGAAACAGATGTTTCAGAATGGGAAAACGCAATAAAGGAAAATACAAAAGCCTTTTACATGGAAACACCATCTAATCCATTATTAAAAATAACAGATATAGAAGCTGTAGTAAGTATTGCGAAAAAACATAATCTGAAAACAATAATAGACAATACCTTCATGACACCTCAATATCAGAATCCAATTCCTATGGGAGTGGACATTGTTATACACAGTGCGACAAAATTCCTTAATGGTCACAGTGATGTAGTATTGGGAATGATAGTTACTGATGATGAAGACTTATATAAGGAAATGAAAAAGCAGCAGATAATTTTAGGGGCATTACCTGGAGTTGAAGAATGCTGGTTAGTTTTACGTGGAATGAAAACAATGGAAATAAGAATGAACAAGAGTTCGGAAACGGCTTTAAAAATAGCCGAATATCTTGAAAAACATCCTAAAATTGAAAGAGTATATTATCCTGGCCTGAAAAATCACAAAGGATATGAAATCAATCAAAAACAGGCTTCAGGTGGTGGAGCTGTATTATCTTTTGATTTAGGATGCTGCGAAAAAGTAAGAAGATTTTTTAAACTTGTAAAATATCCTATTGTTGCAGTGAGTTTGGGAGGGGTTGAATCAATACTGTCATACCCTTATAAAATGTCTCATGCATGTGTACCTGAAGAAGAAAGAATTAAAATGGGGGTAACTTCCGGGCTTATAAGACTTTCTGTCGGAATAGAAGATAGTGAAGATTTAATAAATGACATAGAAAATGCACTGGATAAAATGGATGAAGAATAAAGGAAGAATATAGATAGTGAAAATATAATACAGAGGAGGAAAATTATGTTAAAAAAACCTGTTATAGGTATATCTTCAAGTGTAATAACTGACCAGGGAGGTATGTTTCCAGGATATAAAAGAACTTATGTAAATAAAGATTACGCAGATGCTGTTATAAAAAACGGAGGCCTTCCAATAATACTTCCCTTCAATGAAGATGAAGAAATTATTAAGCAACTTGTTTCCTGTATAGATGGGCTTATTCTGTCAGGAGGACACGATGTGGCACCTTTTAATTATGGGGAAGAACCAGAACAAAAATTAGGGGAAATATTTCCTGAAAGAGATAAATTTGATTTCATGCTTTTATCTGAAGCAAAAAAGAAAGGAATTCCTATTTTAGGAATATGCAGAGGGTTTCAAATAATAAATGCATATGAAGGGGGAACGCTTTACCAGGATCTTTCGTATATTGATTCTGTTCCGGTGTATAAACATTCTCAAGGGCATAGTCCTGAATTAAGGACACATTCCATAGAAATTGATGAAAATTCTATTTTACATGAAGTATTTGGGGTTAAAGAAATGAAAGTAAATTCATTTCATCATCAGGCTCTAAAAAAAGTGGCAGAAGGATATAGAGTTTCTGCAAAGGCAAAGGATGGAGTTGTAGAAGCAATTGAAGCGGAAAACTATCCATTCCTGGTGGGAGTGCAATGGCACCCTGAAATGTTGGTTAAAATGTATGAAGATATGAATAAGCTGTTCACAGTACTGGTGAATAAAGCAGAAGAAAGGATGGGATAAAATGGCAGAAAAGCAAAAAATGAAGTTCTGGTCAATAGTATTACTTACAATAAACTCAATAATAGGAACAGGGATATTCCTGTCTCCCGGAAGTGTGGCAAAATTATCGGGAAGTTTAGCTCCTTGGATTTATCTATGTGCGGCGGTATTTGCCTCTGTATTGGCAATAACTTTTGCATCGGCGGCAAAATATGTTACGAAAAATGGAGCGGCATACGCCTATTCGAAAGCGGCATTTGGAGAAAATGTTGGGTTATATGTAGGAATTACAAGATTCGTGGCGGCAAGTATTGCATGGGGAGTTATGGCTACAGGAGTAGTAAAAACAACTCTTTCTATATTTGGTTATGACAGTAATAACACTTTATATATAACAATTGGATTTCTTGTTTTAATGTTAATTCTTATGGTTATAAACTTAACAGGAACTGGGATACTTACATTTGTAAGTGACCTTTCTACAATAGGAAAACTTTTAGCTCTTGGAATTACTATTATTGCAGGTATTGTTATTTTACTTCAGACAGGGCACACTAATCTTTCTGAAATAAATTTACTTAAAGATGCTTCAGGGGAAAATTTAATCCCAGCTATAACAGTTACAGGTTTTGTTACAGCAGTAATATCAGCATTCTATGCATTTACAGGATTTGAAAGTATCGGAAGTGGTGCAAGTGACATGGAAAACCCTGAAAAGAACCTGCCACGTGCAATCCCTCTGGCAATAGGAATTGTAGCAGCTATATACTTTGGAATAGTTCTTGTTTCAATGTTTATAGACCCTAAAGCACTTATTACTTCTAAAGAGGTTGTTGTATTGGCTTCAGTTTTCAAAAGTAAGCTTATTTCAAATATAATAGTATATGGAGCACTTGTTTCAATGTTTGGTATAAACGTAGCGGCATCATTCCATACTCCAAGAATATTTGAAGCAATGGCAAAGGAAAAACAGATTCCTGCATATTTTGATAAGCGTACAAGTAACGGAGTGCCTATGAGAGCCTTCTGCATAACAGCATTGCTGGCTATAGTAATACCGATGGCATTTGGTTATAATATGATGGGAATAATGATAATCAGCTCAATTTCAAGATTTATCCAGTTTATAATAGTTCCACTTGGAGTAGTTTTATTCTTCTATGGAAAAAACAGGGAAGAAGTACTTGATGCGAAAAAGAATTTTATTACAGATGTATTCTTCCCACTATTATCAGTAGTTTTAACAGTGTTCCTACTAGTTAAGTTTAACTGGGCGGCACAATTCTCCTTAAAAACAGATTCAGGAGAAATGGTTACTAACTGGTATGCAATCTCAGCAATGGTAATTGGATATGTAGTTCTACCTCTAGTTATGTTTATGTTCAAAAAAAATGAAAAATAATTAAAATACAGTATTATAAAGGGACTATCTTAAAATAGTAAAAATATAAATATAATAATAAAGGGACTGTCTCAAAATTGAAAAAATACAAAAAACATATTTATTCATTTACTAGAATTTCACTTATACAAAACAGTCATTCATAAAGAAAAAGACAAAATACACCTGAAAAATCAGGTTGTTGACTTTTTCTAAATTCATTTCCAGTTTTGCATTGTGAAATTCTAAATAATTCATAAATATAGTTTTTACAGTATTTTTTAATTTTGAGACAGTCCCTTTACATTAATTTTTAAGTTTTCTTTTTGAGACAGTCTTTTTTATTATTTTTCAATTTTTAGAGATAGTCTCTACGTTTATTATATTCTCTTTTCCAGTTCGTTAAATAAGTGTTCTTTTATTGCTTCATCATCAATATTATCAAGTATTGGTCTGAAAGATGATTCAACTATAAGTTTTTTAGCTCTGCTTTCAGAAAGTCCTCTACTCATCAAGTAGAAAAGCTTTGCTTCATCAACTTTTCCTACAGAAGCGGCATGTTCTCCTATTACATCATCTTCATTACAGAATAATGTTGGAATAGAGTGAGCCTTTACATTTTTATCAAGAAGTATTGCAAATTCCCCTTCTCTTCCTTCAGATTTTGAAGCTCCTCTTTCAAAATATAGATTTCCTCTGAAAACCTTCTGAGCTGTATCTTTAACTGCTCCTCTTCCTTGAATTTCACCTATTGATTTTCTACCTTTAAATACGATTGAATATTCAAGATCAAGTTTTCTATTAAAATCAGCAAGGTATGCAGGTTTAATATATATTTCTGCAGCATCTTCCTCAAGATATGATTTATGGCTTATCCCATTTACTTTAGCACCAAGTTCTACACTGTAATATTCAACTTTTCCTTGCCCAAGAGCTTCTATTTTTGAAGATTCAAAGTTTTCAGACTCAGTGTTTAATGTCTGTATTTTTATTATCTTAACTTCAGAATTTCTTCCGGCTACAACTCTTATTATTCCATTACGGTAGGCTTTTGCTTCATCTTCAGAATTGTAAATCATTATAACAGTGGCTTTTGCAAAATCTTCAACTTCAATAATATTGTAGTCTATAAGAAGATTATTTTCCTTGTTAAAGTTATAATTTATATAAATTGGTTTATCTACTTTTTTTCTTTCACTTATTTTTATATATTTTCCTTCATTGTAAAATGTATAATTCTGCAGCTTGAAAAAATCTCCAAGCCCATATTCATTATCATTTGAAAGTCTTTCAAGATCTTTCAGGGAATCATTTAATTCCTTTATGGATACACCATCCTGATCATCATTTTTTACAACAGTGCTATTGAAAGGTTTAAATTCTTCAGGTTCGCTATATTTATATCCGACTCTTTTCCAGTTAGGCTTTTCAAGGGAAGCATATTTTTTAAAACTTTCTTTTCTATAACTGTTGTTATCAAGATTTTGTAAACTTGCTTCATTTAGCATTATATATTCCTCCTAAAATTACTTCTATATTTCTTATCCGATTGTTCCTTCAAGTTCAAGTTCAATCAGCTTATTTAATTCTACTGCATATTCAAGTGGCAATTCCTTTGAAATAGGTTCAACGAATCCTCTTACTATCATGGCTTTTGCCTCATCCTTGCTTATACCTCTTGACATCAGATAAAATATTGCTTCATCGCTTATTCTTCCTATCTTAGCTTCGTGCCCTATATCTACACTGTCGTTATTTATTTCAATTATAGGAATCGTGTCTGATCTTGATTCATTATCAAGCATCAATGATTCACATTCAACTGTAGCCTTTGATCCCACTGCATTTGAATTAACTTTTAGTAGTCCTCTGTAGAAAGATGTTCCTCCATTTTTAGAGATTGACTTAGAATGTACTGTTGAAGATGTATTTGGTGCGGCATGAACAATTTTACATCCTGTATCCAGGTATTGTCCTGCTGCGGCAAATGTAACTCCTGTAAATTCACATCTTGAACCTTCTCCTTTTAGGACAGTCATAGGGTAAAGCATTGAAACTCTTGATCCGAATGATCCTGATACCCATTCCATTACACCGCCTTCATCAACGATTGCTCTTTTTGTATTAAGGTTATACATATTTCTTGACCAGTTTTCGATTGTAGAATATCTCATTCTGGCTCCTTTTTTTACAATCAGTTCAACTGCTCCGGCGTGTAATACGTTCTTTTTATACTTTGGTGCTGAACATCCTTCGATAAAGTGAAGGTCTGCCCCTTCTTCAACTATTATCAATGTATGCTCAAACTGCCCTGCTTCTGCCGCGTTAAGTCTGAAATAAGATTGCAGAGGCATGTTAACTTTTACCCCTTTAGGAACATATACAAATGATCCTCCTGACCATACAGCTCCATGTAATGCCGCAAATTTATGGTCATGCATAGTTATAACTTTCATAAAATGTTCTTTTACAAGATCTTCGTGTTCTCTTATGGCAGTTTCTATATCTGTGTATATTACTCCCTGATCTGTAAGTTCCTTATGAACACTGTGGTAAACAACTTCCGAGTCATATTGGGCTCCTACTCCTGCAAGTGATTGTCTTTCAGCTTCAGGTATTCCAAGTCTGTCAAAAGTTGATTTTATATAATCCGGTACATCATCCCAGTTGTCACTCATTACTTTTGCATCAGGTTCCAGATAATGCACTATGTCATTTATATCCAAGTCTGATAAATCAGGTCCCCATGTAGGTACAGGCTTTGAATTGAATACTTCCAGAGCTTTAAGTCTGTATTCAAGCATCCATTGAGGTTCATTTTTCTTTTCAGAAATTTTTCTTACGATTTCTTCTGTAAGACCTTTACCTGTTGTAAATTTATGATGCATTTCATCCTTGATGTCATAGACACCTCTTTCAATGTCTGCAATGTAGGTTTTTTTTCTACTATCTTCCATTTTTATTATTCTCCTCTTTAAATTCTCTAAATCTTAGAAAGATTGGGTTATACAAATATTATAATCCAAGTTCTTCCTTCATTTTTCCATATCCGTCTTTTTCTATGGCTTCCACTATTTCAATTCCACCACTCTTAACTATTTTTCCATTCATCAGGACATGTACAAAATCAGGTTTCAGATATTCAAGCACTTTATCATAGTGAGTTATAATAAGTAGAGCTGTATCCTTTGTTTTTAATTTCTGTACTCCTTCAAAAACAATTTTTGTAGCATCGATATCAAGTCCGGAATCTGTTTCATCAAGAATTGCTAATTTAGGTTCAAGCACAGCCATCTGTAAAATTTCATTTTTCTTTTTTTCTCCTCCTGAGAATCCAACATTTAAATGTCTTTCAGCATATTCAGGATTAATATGTAATTTTTCCATTTTTTCTACTAATTCGTTATGGAATTGCATTATATACTGTTTTTCTCCTGTAACAGCTTCTTTAGCAGTTCTTAGGAAATCTTCCACAGTAAGTCCCGGAATTTCTTCAGGATACTGGAATGACAGGAATATCCCCTTCTGTGCTCTTTCATCAACTTCAAGCTCAGTGATGTCTTCACCATCAAGTAAAATTTGGCCACTGACAACTTCATGTTTAGGATGCCCAACAAGAATACTTGCCAAAGTAGATTTTCCGGCACCGTTAGGTCCCATAATCACGTGAACTTCTCCTTTATTAATCGTTAAATCCAATCCTTTTAATATTTCTTTTCCTTCTACTTCAGATTTAACATTTTTTAATTCTAACAAACTCATTTCTATTTACCTCCAAAATTTATATTAAAACATTCTTTAATAAGTTTACTCTTATATTTTACAAAAAAATTGTAATAAAGTCAAATTTAAAAAAGTTATATTTTAGGTTACAGGAGCATATATTCATATATGTTTTATATTATCCAATATATTGAATGAATTTTACAATTAATTGAATTTATAGTAAACTTACTTATAGTAATATTTTATTTAATGATGTATAAAATAAGATATGTGGGGATGTCGTTATTTTATATGATTGATTACATATTTGATTTATTTAAAAAATTACTGATTATTGTGCTGTTTATGTGTGAAAGATGATTTCGGAACCTATTAAAACAGGTTCTTTTTTTTACTCATGATTTACTTTACAAGTTACTTATCTTATAGTAAAATACGGGTATAAAATAATATTATAAAATAACATTTAAAGAAAGGAATAGCAATTAAATGAAAATAAAGGATATATTTGAAGAAAAGGAGCATGTAATTTCATTTGAAATTTTTCCGCCAAATAAAAACTTTTCAGAAGAAAGATTGAAGGAAGTTACTGGAGAGCTTGTAAAGCATAAGCCTGATTTTATAAGTGTGACTTATGGTGCAGGAGGTACAACAAAATCAGGAACTATTGAAATGGCTTCCCATATAAAGAATAACTTGGGTTCTGAAGTTTTAGCCCATCTGACATGTGTCGGAAGTAAGAAAACAGAGATTGACAGTTTTATGGAAGAGGCAAAAAAACATAATATAAAGAATATAATGGCATTAAGAGGAGATATACCTCAGGGGGAAGATGAATCTATCTATGAGAGAGGAGATTACAGATATGCTTCAGACCTTGTAAGAGGAATAAGGGAATCTCATAAGGATATTTCCATAGGAGCGGCCTTCTATCCTGAAACTCATTATGAAAGCAATGATCTTGCAGATTTGGTTCATTTAAAGAAAAAAGTGGATGAGGGAGTTGATTTTCTAATTTCCCAAGTATGTTTTGATAACAGAATGTTTGTAGATTTTAGGGAAAAGGCAGAAAAGCTTGATATTAAAGTTCCTCTAGTAGCAGGTATTATGCCTATTACAAATGCAGCTCAGATTAAAAGGATAGTTCAGCTATGCAAAAGCAGTATTCCTTCAGGACTTGAAAAAATACTGGATAAATATGGAAGCAATCCTGAATCTATGAAAAAAGCAGGAATTATCTATGCAACTGAGCAGATAATAGAACTTCTTTCATATGGAATAAGAGGAATTCACTTATATACAATGAATAAAACTGATACAACAGAAGAAATAATGAATAATATTTCATTTACAAGATAATCTGGAAGGAATTTTTAGATTTTTTAAGTAATTCTATTTTCTAAATTAATGAAAAACAAATTGCTTTGACTGACATAATAATTGACAAGCTAAGAAATAAAATGTAAAATAATAAGAGAACATAATTTTATAGGAGGTCATAGTAACATGAAAATGGAAAAAACATTGAAAAAAGGATTATTTGTAGCGGCAAGTGCTGTATTAATGGGAATGACTCTGTTTGCAGGAGAAACAAAAACATATCCTAAAGACGGAAAAGGGGATCAGGTTTTAGGATATAAAAATTTAGCTAATTCTTATGGGATTTCAACAAGCTTTGAAGGGAATACAGTTTATGTAAATAGAGGTGGAGCTCCTCTTGAACGTGTATTCGGAGCAGTTGAAGGTGAAAATCAGAAAGCTGAAGTAATGAAAAATAACAAGGTAATTATAAATGGAGGAGTTCTGGCTACAAACGGAGTTTGGGAAAAGGATAAATCCATAAGAGGTGGAAGTGCTTACGGAGCGGCAGGTCAGTCAGCAGTGGTAAGTGATAATGAAGTAATAATAAGAGGAAATTCCAACGTACAGGGAAATGTTTATGGTGGATACAGCCACAGAGGTTCTGTAATAAATAATAAAGTAATAATTGAAGGAACTCCAAAGTTTGGTGCAGAAACTGTACTATTTGGAGGAAGAGGAAGCCGTAATGTAAATCTTAAGGATGGAAAAGTTGCTCCATTTGATGTTGTTACAGGGAATACTCTTGAAGTAAAAACTAAAAATGTAGTTGTAAAAGATGTTAAAAACTTTGAAAAACTTGTATTTAATGTAGCTGTGAATCAGATAAAATCAAATGATAAATTGTTAGTTCTTACAAGTACTGAAGGTGTAGAATTACAAAAGCCTGAAATTGTAAAAGTTTCTGGAAAAGCTCAAATATCTGAAGAAGAAAAAGAACAGATATTAAAAGAAAAAAATAAAGATATAAATGTAAATATTGATGTTGTTCTTCAAGGGAAACCTTCAAAAAATATAAAAAATTTAAAAGTAGTCCTTGTAAATGCTGAGGGTGGGCTTAAACTGGATAAGTTGCCTGAAAATATAAGTAGAACAGAAAAAGGTTATAAATATGAAGTTAAATTCCAGCAGGATGCAAAAAATCTATATGCTGTAATAAATGCACAACTTGTAAAATAGCCTAATAACTAACAATTATACATAACAAAAAAGAGAGATTTCTTATTAGAGTCTCTCTTTTTTGTTATGCAAAGTTAACATAAATCTTAAATATAATAATCAATTTAATAATGGTTTTACATTTCAAAATTAAACTTTAAAATAACTATTTAAAAATATTATTTAAGAAGGCCAATCAAATCAGTTAGAATGAAAGGAATAAATAGCTGTTTATCACCAAAATCAGTTGCTTCATTCTGATTGAAAATAAATACTATTGCATCATCTTCCAAATAGAATTTCTGTTTTTTGTCAACACCTTCAAATTTTCTTTTCTTTTCATCTAAAGTAGTTATACCGAACTGTTTTACTCTGTCATTAACAGCTGCATTTAAGGCATTGTCATAGTTCTGAACAAATATGTCCTTCATTAACAATGGCTTTCCATTTTTTGCATTGAATGAAATAGCATCATTGTAAGTAACTGTTTCGTTTGTAGTTTTGTTTTTACGTTCTATATTGAAAAGTACACTAACAAAATACGCATTATTTCCTGTAACAGAATAAGTCACTTTGTAAACATAATTCTTAGTTTCTTTAAAATCATCAATAAATTTTCCCATTTCCTTATTCATTACAGTAACAATCTGATTATTTCCTGAAAAAGAAGGATATTCAATACGTGATAATCCTAAAGCTTTTGTTCTTTGAAGTTCCTTCACTGCATCAGGTGAAGTAGGAACAAAGTTCAGGAAAGTAAATGTTGTATCAACTTTTTCCTTTTTTGCCGCAAATGTTGTGTTGAATGCAACTAATGTCATTAAAACAAGTAAGAATTTTTTCATTTATAAATCACCTCAAAAGTTTATTAGTTTATGTTACTTAGTTATTATATACTAAAATTGGTAAATAAGCAAACTGCTAATTGCAAAAAATGTATAGTTTATATATTTTTTATAATTAAATGGTATAATCATAATTTAAATATATGATATTTTGCAAAAAGAAAATGAAAAAATACTTTGAAATTTAAAATAATTTTAGAGAAAAATGCCTAAAATCAGAGTAATTATGAAATAATTACAAATAAAATATACTTTGATATGCAAACTATATACTTTTCAAACTAAATAAAAAAACCTTCAAAGCTAATAAAACACTTGACTAGAGGGTTTTAAAATTGTATCATTGTATAGATAAATAAAGACAATTTATATAAATAATTTTTTAGGAGGAACAATGGCTAAAGTGATGAAAACGATGGACGGAAGTCAGGCGGCAGCTCATGCGGCATATGCATTTACAGAAGTTGCTGGAATATATCCTATTACTCCTTCATCAAATATGGCAGAATTCGTAGATCAGTGGGCTGCTTATGGTAAGACAAATTTATTCGGAGCACCGGTAAAAGTGGTGGAAATGCAATCGGAAGCAGGTGCAGCGGGAACAGTTCACGGATCATTACAAGCGGGAGCTTTAACAACAACATTTACTGCATCACAGGGATTGTTGCTTAAAATACCTAATATGTATAAAATCGCAGGGGAATTATTACCAGGAGTTATACATGTATCTGCGAGAGCGATATCAGCACAGGCATTATCAATTTTCGGAGATCATCAGGATATTTATGCGGCAAGAATGACTGGATGGACAATGCTGGCAACAGGATCAGTACAGGAAGTAATGGATTTGGCAGGGGTTGCACATTTGGCGGCAATCAAATCAAGAGTACCTGTAATGCACTTCTTTGATGGATTCAGAACTTCACACGAAATAAACAAAGTAGAAGTAATGGATTATGAAGTATATGACAGATTATTAGACAGAAAAGCAGTTCAGGAATTCAGGGAAAGAGCAGTAAACCCTGAAAAACCGGTAACAAGAGGAACAGCACAAAATGATGATATTTACTTCCAGGCAAGAGAAGCACAAAATAAATTCTACGACGCAGTACCTGATATAGTAAATGACTACATGAAGGAAATAAACAAAGTAACTGGAAGACACTATGCACCATTTGTATATTATGGAGCAGAAGATGCTGAAAGAGTAATCGTAGCAATGGGATCAGTTACTGAAACAATTAAGGAAACAGTAGATTTCTTAGCTAGACAGGGAGTAAAAGTAGGACTTTTATCTGTTCACTTATACAGACCGTTCTCTGAAAAGTACTTCTTTGATGCAATGCCTAAAACTGTAAAGAAAATAGCAGTATTAGATAGAACAAAAGAACCTGGAGCTTTAGGAGATCCTTTATATCTTGATGTAAAAGCACTTTATTACGGAAAAGAAAATGCACCTGTTATAGTTGCAGGAAGATATGGATTATCTTCAAAAGATACTACTCCTGAACAAATGATAGCAGTTTACAAAAACTTGGCTCAACCTGAACCAAAAGACCACTTTACAGTAGGTATCGTAGATGACGTTACATTCACATCATTACCTCTTGAAGAAGAAATCTTTGCAGGAAATGAAGATTCAAAAGAATGTTTATTCTTCGGACTTGGATCTGACGGAACAGTAGGAGCAAATAAAAACTCAATAAAAATAATTGGAGATAAAACGAATTTATATGCTCAAGGATATTTTGCATATGACTCAAAGAAATCTGGAGGGGTAACAAGATCACACCTTAGATTTAGTAAACATCCAATAAGATCTACTTACCTTGTTACAAAACCTAACTTTGTTGCATGTTCAGTTCCTGCATATATGGGAAAATATGACATGATTTCAGGATTGAGGGAAGGTGGAACATTCCTTCTTAATACAATCTGGGATAAAGATAGAGTTGTTGAAACTATACCAAATGAAATAAAAAGAGAACTTGCAAGAAAGAAAGCCAGATTCTTTATTATAAATGCAACAGAACTTGCAAAAGAAGTTGGCCTTGGAAACAGAACAAATACAATAATGCAGTCAGCATTCTTCTATTTGACACAGGTAATACCTTATGAAGAAGCTAAGGATTACATGAAAGACTATGCTGAAAAGACTTATGGAAGAAAAGGTCATGACGTAGTTGAGAAAAACTGGGCTGCAGTAGATAAAGGAACTGAAGGACTTGAAGAAATTCCAGTAGATCCTTCATGGGCAGATTTACCAGTAAATGAAGAAATTATAGAATCTAACAAACCGGAATTTGTAAAAAGAATAGCAGATCCTGTTAATGCAATAAAAGGAAATGATTTACCTGTATCAGCATTTATAGGATATGAAGACGGTACATTTGAAAATGGTACAACACACTATGAAAAAAGAGGAATTGCAGTTGACGTACCTGAATGGCAACCTGATATGTGTATCCAATGTAACCAATGTGCTTACGTATGTCCTCATGCGGTAATAAGACCATTCTTAATAGATGAAAAAGAAATGGCTGCAGCACCTGAAGGAATGCCTACAATAAAAGCTATTGGAAAAGGATTTGAAAATCTACAGTTTAAAATACAGGTTTCACCTTTAGACTGTACAGGATGTGGATCATGTGTTAACGTGTGTCCGGCACCAAAAGGAAAAGCAATTGTAATGAAACCTATTGATTCACAATTAGAAAGAAAAGAAGATGTAAATACAGATTACCTGTTTAACAATGTTACATATAAAGATAAAATAATGGGTAAAGCAACTGTAAAAGGATCGCAGTTTGCAAAACCATTGTTTGAATTCTCTGGAGCATGTGCAGGATGTGGAGAAACTCCTTACGTTAAACTTGTAACTCAGTTGTTTGGAGAAAGAATGATAATTGCAAACGCAACAGGATGTTCTTCAATTTACGGAGGTTCAGCACCATCTACTCCATATACTACAAATTCATGTGGAGAAGGTCCGGCATGGGCATCTTCATTATTTGAAGATAACGCAGAATACGGATATGGAATGTTCCAAGCTGTAAATACTGTAAGACAGAGAATAGCGAAAATAATGACTGAGTGTGAAAGCGAAGTAGCACCAGAATTAGCCGACTTATTTGTTGAATGGAGAGAAAACATTAATGACGGTGACAAAACAACTGAATTAAGAGATAAAATGATTCCTTTACTTGAAAAAGAAACAGGAGCAAAAGCAAAAGAAATTCTTGAGCTTAAACAGTATCTTGTTAAAAAATCAATATGGATGTTCGGAGGAGACGGATGGGCATACGATATTGGTTATGGAGGACTTGATCACGTATTGGCATCAGGAGACGATGTAAATATACTTGTACTTGATACGGAAGTTTACTCAAATACAGGAGGACAGGCATCTAAATCTTCACCAGCAGGATCAGTTGCAAAATTTGCTTCTGCCGGAAAACCGGTTAAGAAAAAAGACTTGGCGGCAATTTCTATGACATATGGAAACATCTATGTTGCAAGAATTTCAATGGGAGCTAACCAGAACCAGGCATTGAAGGCAATAAGAGAAGCTGAAGCTTATCCAGGACCTTCAATAATAATAGCTTACTCACCATGTATAGCACATGGATTGAAAGAAGGTATGGGAAAATCTCAAACTGAAGAAAAACTTGCTACTGAAGTTGGATACTGGCCAATCTTAAGATTCGATCCAAGATTAGCTGAAAAAGGAAAAAATCCTTTACAGTTAGATTCAAAATCTCCTGCATGGGATAAATATGAAGAATTCCTGAAGAGAGAAAGAAGATACACTACATTACTTGCAGAGTTCCCTGATCATGCAAAAGTATTGTTTGAAATGAACCTTAAAAATGCAAAAGACACATGGAACTACTATAAGAGAATGGCAGCAATGGATTACTCAACAGAAGAATAATTACATAATGTATTAAGATTTTCAGAATAATAGCCTGCATTGAAATCGTTCACGGTTTTGATGTGGGCTTTTTACATTGTGGATAGTTTCAGGGAATTATTTATAGTTATTGGAAAACATTATTAATATAAGATTCTTATAGATGTATAATTAAAGTATATTTTACTTTTTTTAATTCAGTTTATATAATTAAGAAAAAAGGAGGAGATTACTATTCAGAGGAAAAAGTTTGGCAGGAATGAGATATATTTGATTATCAATATTATGATGCTTCAGATTATATATTTGTTACTGACAGTTTACAGTAATAATGTTGAATTTCTCAGATTAAGGTTATTAGTTACAACAAAAGAAATTCTTAAGCCATTTTATATTTATGGAAGAAAGTCCATGTATCTTATAATTCCTATAGCGGAAGAGATGATTTTTAGAAAATGGGTATATGACTTTTTAAAGCCAAGAACTAAATTTTATAATCTGATTCAGGCTGTTCTGTTTGCATTATTTCATATGATACTTATTGATAAAGTAAAAATTGAGGAAAATATTACAATCAGCTTTTTCTTTTCAATAATAACAGGGGTTGTTTACGGAAATATAAAGGAAAAGACAGAGAATTTGAACTGGTGTATATTTTTTCATTCAGTATACTGTTTTACTTTTGCTTTTATTGGATTAATATATATTGAATTTTTTGCAGGTATGATTGAAAAAGTTTCTAAATTAAGAATAACGGAGATGAGAACACTTCCTTATATATTTGCTATTTCTTTGGTAATTTTTATCTGGACTTTAAAGAAAATAGGAATGAACTACTATTTATTGAAAGGTGGGGAAAAATATGAATAGAAATAAAAGGACGTATTTTTATCTTGCTGTTCATCTTCTTAGTTTGTCCTTATTAGTTTCGGTTGCACTATTTATTTTGAATAACATAAAATATTTTGATGAAATAATGGGGAATTATGGAACAAAAATATCAAAACTTTCATTAAATTATATAGAAGTGATTCAGACAGTTATCATTGCTCCGATATCAGAAGAGGTAATATTTAGGGAATGGATATATAATTTTTTGAAAAAAAGAACTAAATTTTATAATCTTATTCAGGCATTCCTGTTTGCTCTATTTCATTTTATATTAGTACAGTCTATATATGCTTTTATATCTGGAATTTTTTTAGGAAATGTAAAAAGAAAGACAGATAGTTTAGAGGTAGTGATATTCTGTCATAGTTTTTATAATTTATCAGGACTTCCATATTTAGGATACATTTATTATTATCCAATAGAACTTATAGTTAAAAAATTTTTACATACAGAAAATTTTTTAGTCATGGCTATAGCCTTATCAATACTTCCAATAATTACATTTATATGGAGCTGGAAAAAACTTGGAAGAGCTCTTTACAAGCTATAAAAAATATCTAAAAGACAGGGTATTAGTATTGACAAATGACATAAATAAAGGTATCATTTGGGAGAGAGAAAATGTGGAGTAGACATATAACCTGAAATGATATAATTACTGAAATTTATTTTTATAAGTAAAATACATTATAAAATAGATATTTAATGAAGATATGGTTTACATTCCAAGAAGAAGTGTAAGCCATATTTTAATATTGAAAAAAGGGAGGGAAAATATGCTTACAACATTGTGTTATCTTGAAAAGGATAATAAATATCTGATGTTACATAGAAATAAAAAGGAAATAGATATAAATAAAGGGAAATGGATTGGTGTAGGCGGAAAACTGGAAAATGGAGAAACTCCTGAAGAATGTCTGAGAAGGGAAGTCAGGGAAGAAACAGGATATGAACTGAACAGTTTTGAGTACAGGGGACTTGTGATTTTCAACTACAATGCTGATGAGCCGCTGTTTATGTATCTTTATACGAGTTCTGATTTTAGTGGGATACAGAAGGAATGTGACGAAGGGGATTTAAAATGGATTTCAAAAGATGAAGTTCTTGAGCTTAAGCTATGGGAAGGGGATAAGATTTTCCTGAAACTGCTATTTGAAAACTCTCCATTCTTTTATCTGACTTTAGATTATGAAAATGATGATTTAATAGGGTCAAAATTGGAATTTAAGCAGGAATACAGTTCTTTTGAGGTTTTTGTTCCAGAAAAATACGTAGAAAAAATTGTGGAGAATCTGCAAAGATATTCCCTGCTGACAGAAGGATTTTACGCTGATGTCTACTCCACATCTGACACTGTGGGGCATTGGAAAACTCTGGAAGGAGGAAGTCCATTTGATGGAGAAGTGGGGAAATCCAGTGTTGCAGATGAAAAAATAATGAAGTTCAGGGTAAAAAGAGAATTTGAGGAGCTGGCATATTATCTGGTAAAAGAGGCTCATCCTTATGAAACTGCGGTTATTAATGTATTCAGGATGGAAGTTTAGAAAATTTTAAGAAGAGGTGTAAAAATATGAAAAAGAATTTTATTAAAATATTTTTACTAATATTTTTAATTAGTAATCTGATTTTTTCAGAAAATAAAAAATTAAATGAAAATTTTAGAATAGAAGATGGAGAAGTTTATTACATAAATAGAAAAATTGAGGGAGCTGATGCAAAGACTTTTGAAGTTTTTGAAGATGGTGAGTATGCAAAAGATAAGAATAATGTTTATTATGAAGAAAATGTTCTTAATGAAGCAGATCCTAAAAGTTTTAAATTATTGACAAAAATTAGTTACGGATTGAGTAAAGATAAAAATAATCTTTATTTTTGGGAGAATAAGGTAGATAATATAGATGTAAAAACTCTTGAAATAATGACAGATGAATTTTCAATTTATTTAAAAGATAAAAACGGAGTGTATATTTTATTTTCATATAATGGAGGAGTTCCTGTCGATTTAGATAATGTGATAATGTCTCCAAAAATTTTAAAAAATGTTGACAAACAAACTTTTCAACTAATTGGTGGAGGGTATTCAAAAGATAAAAATAGTGTTTATTATATTGGTAAAAAAATAGATGGAGTAGTTCCCCAAAACGTTAAAGTTTTAAAAGATTATATTTTTACAGATGAAAAAAATGTATATCTTTATGGAGAAAAAAAAGAAGAAATAGATTTACAGACATTAAAATTTTTTGATGATGATTCCAGTTATTTTTTTGACAAAAATAATATTTATTTTCAAGGAGATAAACTGGAAAATGCTGATTTTGAAAGTTTTAAAATAATGGAATCAAATTTTTCAAAAGATAAAAATAATGTTTATGAAGGAAATGAAAAAATAGATGGAGCAGACGCAAAAACTTTTGAAGTAATTGATGCTTATGTAGGATTTGCGAAAGACAAAAATTATTTGTATCATTCAAATGAAAGAATAAAAAATTCCGATCCGTATACTTTTGAAAGAGTAAATGAACATTTAGTAAGAGATAAAAATCAATTTTATTCTAATGACGGAACAGTTTTAAATGTGGATGGAAAAACTTTTCAAATAGTAAAAGATTATGAAAAAGATTATTTTATGTATGCAAAAGATAAAAATAAAGCATATTACATAAATTTTATGGATGGAAAAGATGAAATGGTAAAAGAGCTGAAAGGATTAAATCCTAAAAATTTTAAAGTGCTAAATCCTTATTATACAAAAGACGATAAAAAAGTTTATTTTAGTAAAGAATATGCGGATATACAAGAAGTTCAAAATGTAGATGTGAAATCATTTGAAGCGTTGCATTTTGAAAATATAGAGAATAAAGATGATTTTGGAAAAGATAAAAATAAAGTTTATTTGTTTGGTCTTGAATTAAAAGATGTAAAACCTGAAAAATTTCAAGTTGTGAAAGAGCCAATAACGGAAAAAATTATATATGTTCGAGATGAAAATAATTTATTTGTAATTTTTTATGATTATTTTTCAGGATTTAATTTTGTAAAGACTAAAAAATTTGAAAATATAGATTTTAAAACACTCAAATGGAAATCAGCAAGAGAAATGGAAGATAAAAATGGAAAATATATTGTGAATGGCAGCGTAATTGATGAAGATAAAATAGGAATTGAATTTATAAAAAAATAGAAAAATAGGAGAAAAAATGAAAAGAATACTTTTATTACTGACATTATTATGTATTATAAATTTAAATTTAAATGCTTTAACAATGAAGGAAAAAATTCAGCAGGATTTGTCTAAAGTTGGAGTGAAACAGGAAATTATTGATGAAACTGTGAAATTGGATAAAAAATTTGCAGAAGGATTTGTAAAAGAGGATGATAAAGATGAGAAGGCAACTGAAAGTAAGGATGAATGGGAAAAACTTTATCAGAAAGATAAAAGAAATTATGTTGCCTTGGAAAGATTAATAGAATCATATTTTTTGACTGAAATATCAAATGATCCTCAGAAGAAAAAATATGTTTCAGAATATTTGAAAATGGATATTCCTGAAGATAGAAAAAATTTTGTTTTGGGAAGGGACTTCTGGAATTATTCTGAAAACAAAGAGATAAAAAATGAGTATTTTGAAAAAGTTAAGAAAATTAGCGATAATCAGTATTATTTGAAAACAATAGATTTTTTTGAATATATATTAAATGAAACGGAAAATATAAAAGAAAATGGGAATCCTAAGTTAATGAAACAGAAAATAGATGAAATTACACAAAAAATGGATGAAATTGATAAAATACTTGATAATAAAAATTTACTAGAAAAATATAGAATTTCTGATGAAGAAGCCTATTCTGCTCAATTAACTTTTTTTATGGTTGGCGGTATTCTAAAAGCGGTTACAGGTGATACTGAAGAAATGGTCAATGATTTTATAAAAAAAATTGCAAATAAGCAGATTTCTAAAGAAGTGGCTGAGTATAATCAAAATAAAGAAATAATTATTGATTTGTTAATTAAAGTGGTACTGGCTTTTAAAGAATTTTCTGGAGAGGTACCAAAAGAAGGAAAAAACTTTGAAAAACTTATGAAAAGACTGCAAGAAACTGAAATGTATAAAAGAATTATGGAAAATTCTGAAAAAGAGAAAACTATTGGAAGCGATTAAAAATATAAAAACTCAAATAAATAAGTGAAAAATAGGAGAAAAAATGAAAAGAATACTTTTATTACTGACATTATTATGTATTATAAATTTAAATTTAAATGCTTTAACAATGAAGGAAAAAATTCAGCAGGATTTATCTAAAGTTGGTGTGAAGCAGGAAATTATTGATGAAACTATTACTTTTGATAGACTTTATGCAATGGATGATTCTGATTTACCACTTGATATAGGAGAAATAATAGGCATTTTTGAAAGAATTTATGAAAAAGATGAAAGAAATTATGTGGCTGCTAAAAAGGTTTTACAATTTTATGGGAGAGGTATCAGTTATAGTATAAGAGAAGATTATGATGAAAAAATAAAAAATGCCGAAAATGAAGAAGAAAAAAAGCTGTATGAAGAAGAAGGGGAAACATTGAAAAAAGATCTTGCTATCTACAAAAAATATTATGATGCATTTATGAAATATAATCCATATGAACACGAAAAATTATTGACTTCATACGAATATTACACAATTATAAATAATGAGAAAAAAGCTGAAGAAATCAAGAAAATTGTAAAAGAAAAATATAAAAACACGATAATTGATAAAATGCTTCCTAATGATGAATTGAGAGATGGAATAACGAAATACTATAATTTAGGGAGATTGGTTGAAAAAAAGGTAAATGAGGAATTAAAATTTATCGAAAACGACACAACAAAAGAAAAATATCGAATATCAGATGAAGAAATTTATAACTTAAAGTTACAGTATTATATGGCAAAAATCTGGGCTTATTTATATTCTGTCGATAGGGAAAAAGGGATTGAAATTGCGATTAATGAACTCGACGGAATAAAGGCAGATGAAAATGCTAAAGAGTATAATTTTAGGCTTGAAAATGGAATAATGCACTGGCTTTTAATTATAAGCAGTGGCGATAAAAATTACGTAAAAAAACTTTTAAGTATGAAAATAGAAAAAAGGGCAAATAAAATGTATAAATGGGCTAATAATGAAGAAGATAGACTAAGAGAAAAATATCCTGAATTATTTAAAACAGAAAAGGAGGATGGAGACAATGCCGAATGGGAGGAGAAAATTGAAAATTAAAAAATTTTTTTTGTTAAATATTGTAACGGTATTATTTCTTTTAATAAGTTTTAGTGTAAATGCTTTGACTATGAGGGAAAAAATTCAGCAGGATTTATCAAAAATAGGACTAAATGACAAAATTATTTTAGAAACAGAGGATTTGTATATTGAATATTTTGAATCAGATTTTAGTATTTTAGATGAAGAAGTAAAAGATAAAATAGAAAAATTGCTGAAAAGAGATGAGAGAAATTTTTATTTATCAGAAATTTTACTTAACCATTATTCAATGTCAAAAGAACTTTCAGAAGATAAAAATAGTAAAAGAAATATTCAAAAATATTTTGACTTATATAAAAAATATAGCTTTTATGATTATCTAAAATATTATTATGAAAATCTTTCTCCAAGTTATAATAAAAGTATTTATGAAAAAATGAAGCAGGAATATTCAGGAACAATTTTTGAAAAAATGGCTCCTATTTGGGAAAAATTAGTTGAATACGATATTAAAAAAGTTGGATTGTCAGAAGAAGAATCAAAATTAATTGAAGAAATTTTAGTAGAAATTGATAAAAAGGAAATTCAGGAGCAATTTAGATTATCAGAAGAAGAAGTTTTCAATTTAAAACTAGAAATACAGCTGGTAAAAATTGAAAATTATTTTTACAAAAAAGAATATGAAAAAGGAATTGACTACTATTTGAGCATAGCAAATGTGGAAAAGGAAAATTTAAAAAAGTATGCTTTGCTTAACCAGGAAGTGATGTGGTTAGTTGTGGCTTCAAATGTTGGAAATCTGGAAACATTTGAAAAGGCAAAAGAAAAAATAAATAAACTTGAAGCATTGGAAATATATAGAAAAATTAAATATTAACAGATAACATGGTAATATAAAGTAGTAATTTCAATTATTAAAATAAAACGGAAGTGTGAAATGGCAACATATAATTTATTATTTAAAAATTTGGAAGAATTAAAAATAAAAGGTGTCGGAAAAACAAATATAAGTAAATTTAATAAACTTGGGGTATTCACTTTGCATGATTTACTCTATTTTTTTCCGAGAGCCTACGAAGACAGGACAAACAGCAAAAACATTGTAAATCTCCTGCAGGATGAGTTTGCTGCAGTAAGGGGAGTTATTATAAATGTCACAACTCAGTATATAAAAGCAGGAAGGACAATGTTTAAAGCTATATTGAAGGATGATACCGGAATAATGGAATTAGTCTGGTTTAATAACAGATATATAAAAAGCTATATAAAAATAGGTGACGAGCTTCTTGTGTATGGAAAGGTAAAAAAATCAGCAAAATTTCAGATGGTAAATCCTGAATATAAAAGACTGGATGAAAACGGTCTTGTAAAGGGGAAAAGCAGTGAACAGATTTTGCCTATTTATCCTTCTACAGCTTCATTGAGGCAGGAATCAATAAGAAAAATAATAAATGATGTACTGCTTGATTACGGATACCTGCTGGAGGAAAATATTCCTGAAGAACTTTTAAAAAAGGGAAAGCTGCTTTCAAGAAAGGAAGCTATACTAAATGTGCATTTTCCTGAAAGTTTTGAAAAGAAGGAAGAAGCAAAGAGAAGATTTATGCTGGAGGAAATTCTCCTTCTGGAAATGGGGATACTGCAGAACAGGTTTGAAACTGATAAGGCAAATAACAATATTTATGAAATAGAAGATAACAAAAAGCTTGTCAGTAAATTTATAGACAGTCTTGAATACGAACTTACAAAGGCACAGAAACACGTAATTGCTGAGATTTATAAGGAACTGAAGGCAGGAAAAATAGTAAACAGGCTTATACAGGGGGATGTAGGTTCAGGAAAAACAATAGTTTCATTGATTATGTTACTGTATATGGCAGAAAACAGTTATCAGGGGGTTATAATGGCACCTACGGAAATTCTTGCCACCCAGCATTACCTTGGAATTGTGGATGAATTTATGAATCTTGATGTGAGGGTGGAACTGCTGACAGGAAGTGTAAAAGGGAAAAAAAGGGAAAAACTTCTGGCAGAGATAGAAAATGGACTTGTGGACATTGTCATAGGAACACATGCCCTCATTGAAAATGATGTGATATTTAAAAATCTTGGATTAATTATAATAGATGAACAGCACAGGTTTGGAGTCACCCAGAGGAAGCTTCTCAGGGAAAAGGGAAGCCTTGCCAACCTTATTGTAATGAGTGCAACTCCGATTCCACGTTCGCTGGCACTTACAATATATGGAGATCTGGATGTTTCAATTATTGATGAACTGCCTGCCGGAAGAATGCCTATAAAGACAAAGTGGATTAAGGACGAAGCTGAAAGGCAGAAAATGTACAACTTCATTGCAAAAAAAATTAAGGAAGGCAGACAGGTATATGTTGTTTCTCCACTTATTGAAGAAAGTGAAACATTAAATGTGAAATCGGCTCAGGAAACATTTGAAGAATACAGCGGGATATTTCCTGACAGAAGAATTGGGCTAATTCATGGGAAACAGAATTATAAGGAAAAACAGGAAGTTATGAGCAAGTTTAAAAAACATGAACTTGACATACTGGTTTCCACGACGGTAATCGAGGTGGGAGTCAATGTTCCAAATGCTTCAATAATTGTAATACGTGACGCCCAGAGATTTGGTCTTTCATCTCTTCATCAGCTGCGTGGAAGAGTAGGGAGAGGTCAGTATCAGTCATACTGTTTTCTGGAGTCAGAAACTGATAATGAACTTTCTGCAAGACGTCTGGAAGTTATGGAAAAAACCACTGATGGATTTAAAATAGCTGAGGAAGATTTGAAATTGAGAAATTCAGGAGAAATAATGGGAACACGTCAAAGTGGAGTATCAGATATGGTACTGACGGATATTGTTAAAAATGTAAAGGAAATAAAGTATGTTCGTGATTATGTAATAAAATATCTTGAACGGAATAACGGAAAAGTGGAAAATGAATATCTGAGACTTGATATATATGAGAAGTTTCATAAAAATGGAAAGATAGAAAATTAAAAAAATTATTTTAAAAACTGGTACTTCTAATAATCTATACTGAAAAGATTAAATAATTTTTATTTAAACGGAAAGGATTTCAATAAATGAAAAAATTAGTAAAAAGATATATTGCAGAATCGGGGCTGCTTTTAATAGGAATTCTCTGGGGAATGGGATTTGTTACTGTAAAGATTGGACTGAATGCAGGAATGAACACATTTTATCTTATGTGGCTCAGATTTCTGGGGAGTTTTGTGCTACTGTCCATATTATTCAGGAAAAAAATAAAGAAAGTTTCAAAGGATGATTTGAAGGCTGGAGTAATACTGGGAATTATCCAGTATTTCGGCTATGTTTTCCAGACATATGGAGCGGCACATACAACCGTAGGAAAAAATGCCTTTTTTACAGCAATTAATGTAATAATCGTACCTTATATATTTTGGATATTAAATAAGAAGAGGCCTGATATATTTTCCTTTTCTGCATCAATTATTTGTATGATTGGAGTAGGAATAATGAGCCTTGATGGTAACTTAAGTTTTACTCATCTCAATAAAGGGGATGTAATGACAATAATATCGGCATTTTTCTTTGCATTGCAGGTGGCTTATACAGGATATTTTGGAAGAAAAGTTCATCCGATGAATTTAGTGCTTCTTCAGATGCTTGTAGGAGGTCTGCTGTTTGCAGGAACACAGTTTGCAACTTCAGGATTAAGGGAAGTTATACCGCTTCATGGAGAAACTTTGATGGCAATTATTTATGCAGTAGTATTTTCAACAGCAATCCCTATGCTACTTCAAATATACTGTCAAAGACTGACAACTCCTACAAAGGCTTCTATACTGATGTCTACTGAATCAATGTTTGCACCTATATTTGCTTTCTTCGTCTTAGGAGAAATGATGACATTACGTGTTGCATTGGGAGCTGTTTTTATACTGTTTTCAGTAGTTGTTTCTGAAACAAAGCTGGGAATGGTAAAGGAAGCCGATTTATAAACATTTAAATAAATAGACTAAAAAAGAACATGATTTACAAAAACTTCTGATTTTATAAGTTTTCCAATCATGTTCTTTTTATTGATTCTTTTTATTCAAAATAGATTTTCTAATCCATTATCAGTAGAAGATTATCTATTTTTTCTGTAATTTTTTCCTTAAGTTCATTTTCCTCAAAATAATCAAGAAGGTATGTTCCCCCTAAAATATTGAGGTATATGATAATTTCATTAAATAATTTTGTCTTTATTCTTACTCCATTTTTTTCAAAATCATAAACGGCAGATAAAAAAGCTTTTGTAACAGTAGGACTGTTACTAAAACTGCTTGAAAAAAGATACAGAAGTTTTGTTCTGAAATCTGTTTTAAAAACATTAAGCAGCTCAAATGGATCAGCATGTGTTCCGTCATAAACAAGATGCCCTGTCCACCATAATCTTGCTAAAGGATGCATAATAAGGGACTTTCTTTTTCCATGTGAAAAGAAAAAAGTATTTTTTATCAAATTTTCAGTTATTTCTTTTTTATCGAAGGAATTTCTATATTTTACATAATCCCAGAAATCGCTATGTGCCATTCCTGCCCATAAATTTTCATTTGATGCTTCTACAACTGATAAATTTTTCATTGCAGAATAAAGAATTTTTACATTTTCCAAATCAGTGTCTTCAGGATTTTCAGAAGACATATCCAGATTAAATTGTGGAACTTCCTTTTTAAATTCGAGGAAAGGCGAATTATCGTCGAAAAACTTGAAAATCCAGTCGTTTGTACTAGACTTATAGTTTTCAAGATTAATTTCAACATTTTTTCTCAATGTTTCAAGAGAAATTTCCTTTAAAAAATTCAGTATCATACTATTTCCTCCTCGCTCTGTTCAAGTTCCATCATTGCATTGAAACTTCTGCTTACAGGGAAATTTATTATTTTCTGTGCCAGGTCATAGGAAAACTCCCTTTCAAGTGTTTCCCTGTTCAGTTCAATATTCATATTTGACAGCACTTTTTTAATTGTCTTAAACCAGCTGTATTCTTCAAAAGTTTCCAAATCAGAATTTTTTAGATTTTCAAAGACATAAATCAATGTCGGGAAAATAACTGAGGAATGAAGCAGTGGCTGAAAAATTCCCTTTGATAATATTGAATACTGTTCGTATTCTGTTTTATAAAGTGAAATTCCAATTCTGTCATTCATCATATCAATTTCCATTCCGCTTTTATCTTCAGAATTCTTTTTCAGTATTAAAAATATTGAAGGCATCTGAACAAGATTATCCTTTTCTTTTTCAATTTCAATGTTGAAAGGCTTAGCAATTGCAAGAATGTTAGCTTTTTCGAGATTAAATGTAACATCTTTATAGTCATCATTGAAATTATTATTTGTATAGTTGTCAATCTGCGTTTTTGCTATAATGAAAAAACAGATATTTATCTTATTGTTAAGCAGGGATTCGTGTATGGAAATATTTTCAAATCCAAGTTTTGATTTTATTATAGTTCTGTAAGAAGTAGAAGGACATTCTATGTGGAATACAAATTCCGCATACTCCTCTTCTATAAGTTTTAATAACTTTTCATCATCTGTATTTGCAGTCAGATGGAAAATTATTTCATCACCCTTTCTTCCAACTTTCAGGTTTGACGTGAAGGAAGAATTTACATAGTCATCTGAAAAGTAAGTAAGTACAGGGTAAGGATAAAGTCTATACTCTATATTCATATAATTCCACCTCCATCGAACATTCATCAGAATAATTTAAAATAAAGGTCATAACAAATTTTTCATCTTTTTTCAAATTTTCAATGTATATTTTATCCTGGTTCAGAAGAAGGGAATTGTCAATGCTGTCATCCTTGTATGCATTTCTTATTCTTGACTTAAGGTTATTCTGTTCTCCTGAAAGGCTTATACGTACACAGGCTTTTTCAATATCCCGCTGAGGAGATATTACAAGTCTGTATTTTTTCATTTTCTTATTTAATAATATTAAACGTAGACCTGCATCTTCAACACGATTTATTTCCTGTATTTCAGTAACATTGTTATCAGAATTTAATATGGAAAATTCATTTTTCAGATATTTTTCCTCTTCAGTTATATTTGCCACATTTCCGAATACTAAATCAGCAACTTCCATAACTTCGTCATTAAAGTCATCTGTAATGTTCATTCTAGGATTGTTGAAATCATCACTAGTTTTAGGTACGGTTTTTATATTTCTCTTTTTAGGGTTTTCAGTAATCTGCTCAGCGGAAACTTTTCTTGTTTCATCGCTTATCTTATCAATTTTCCTGTTTTCAACACTTGCATCAAGAAGTAGAAGATTATCAGGAAGGAATTTTCCTATTCCTTCAACTTCCATATGTTCATCAACATTGCTTCTTCCAAGTTCTATAATCTTGTTTATAATAAGCTGTTTCAATTCCCTTAAAACATTTTTTGCATTTTTGTCGGGATGTCTGTCAGGTTCCCAGCTGTCATGCTGAGGAGCTTCCATCTGCTTGAAATAACTGTTAAGATTATCTCCGCTTAAAATAAAGATGGCAGAGAATCTTATATTTGATGGCAATCTGTCCAGATCAAATATTTTCATTCCATTTGCACGTGAAATGAGAACTTTTCTGTTTAAGTTGTCATATAAGATTTTCAGTTCAAAAGGTCCTAAATCCCTGAAAGTGTCTCCAAGGAAGAAGCTGTTAGGATGTTCTCCAGGATTATCAGTGGATGTAAGTACCTGATAGTAACTCCATATAGACTGATATTTTTTGTCTTTGTTTATTTTGAAACTTTCAATTATATTTTTCAGAGTATTTTCTGAAATTGTTATATCGCCAATTTTAACAACAAGGTTTTTATTGTATATTGCCACAAGGAAGTTATCCAGTATAGCTATTACAAGTTCCTGCTGCCAGTTGTCATCACTTAGGAATCCTGCTATATAAAGGTCTGTTCCGGTAATACCGCTTCTCTTGAAGGAAGAATCAAGATTAAGTTCTTCAAATAACGGAGTATTTTTTTCTGTTTCTCCGTAGTATCCTATTCCCTGTGTGAATTTTTCAGTAGTTCCCACCTTCCATTTTGGAGGGCCTGACATTGAAATCTGATATCCTATTCCCTGAGTATTTTTATTATCTTCTATCGGGAAGGAAATAAGTCTTGAAACACCTTGTGAAGCAAGAATTCCGTCTGTATCAAAACTTGTATAGAAGACAGTTCTTATATCCGAGCACGCAAAAGGAGCGGATTTACCGATACCGTAACTTCCACCTGTTGCACCATGCTTATCAGAAATACCTGAAGATTTTATCAGACTATGCCATGGATTTACTTTGTATGGTTCCTTTGAACCTGTCAGCCCTGTAGTGTTAAAATCGCTGATTCTTAAAATATCTATGCTTTTTTCATTCATTCTGGCACAGGCTTTTTCAAAGAAAATCTTTGATTTCTGATCTGTTTCAAAATGAAGACATGTGTTTAGAGCTTCATCTAATTTTGCATAACCCGGCAGATTTTTTGTTTTTATCTGGAATTTCGAAAATTCCACAGTTACCGGTACTGAAGCGTCAAGACGTGCGTCCAGCGAGTTCTGGCATACCTCCTTTGCCAGAGAAGAAAACAGAGTTCCTCTGTAAGTTTCGATTCCTGCTTCGCTTATTCCGTGCCTTTGGGCATAATTGCTTTCAGGAAAATTCCAATTTATATTGCTCATATATTATAAAAACTGAAATTTCTATAACTTTCAGTTTACACCCTCCTTTAAAATTATATATTATTATACTTTAAATCTATCATAAATAATTTACAATAGTCAATAGTTTTTAAAAAAATATTTGAAAAACTAGTCATTTTATTCAAATTATGTTAAAATACTAAATAGATTATAAAATAAAAAACATAAAACAGACAGAAATTTTAAAGAATAGTTGGAGGAAAAATCTTGGAAATCTTAAGTAGTGTGGCAAAGGAATTAAACCTAAAATTGTCACAGGTTGAAAACACTGTAAACCTCTTTGATGAAGGTGCGACAGTTCCCTTTATAGCACGTTACAGAAAAGAAGTTACGGGTAATCTGGATGAAGAGCAGATAAGGGAAGTAATTGAAAAAGTTACATACTACAGAAATCTTGAAAAAAGAAAAGAAGAAGTTATAAGGCTTATAGAAGAGCAGGGAAAACTTACTGAAGAGCTGAAAGCAAGTATAACAAATGCTTTAAAGCTGCAGGAAGTGGAAGATCTATATCTGCCTTATAAGAAAAAGAAAAAGACAAAAGCCGATATTGCAAAGGATCAGGGACTGGAGCCGCTATCAATATTTGCTTTATTGCCGAAAACAACTATGGATTCCTTAAAAACTGAAGCAGAAAAATATATTACAGAAGAAGTTCCTACAGTGGAAGCTGCAATTGAAGGAGTACACCTGATTATTGCACAGAATTTATCTGAAGATATAAAAATAAGGGAATTTTTGAGGGAAAGAATTGCAAAATATGGAATACTGACTTCAAAAGTAATTGAAAAAAATAAAGGTGAAGATGAAAAAGGTGTATATCAGGATTATTACGAGTATTCAGAGCCCATTGAAAAGGCCGCATCAAATAGAATTCTGGCATTAAACAGAGGAGAAAAGGAAAAAATTCTGAAGGTTGACATAGAAATAGATGAAAAAACTGAAGAATTTATAATGAACTTCATACTGAAAACTTTTGGAAATAAAAATCTGACTGATTTTTACAGGGAAATTATAAGAGATTCCCTTGACAGACTTGCATATCCGTCAATAAAAAATGAAGTGAGAAATATATATACTGAAAAAGCCGAAGAGGAAGCAATAAATATATTTTCAGAAAATCTGGAAAAACTGCTGCTTCAGCCGCCATTATCTAAAAAAACACTTATGGGTCTTGATCCGGGATACAGGACAGGATGTAAAATGGTTGTTATAAATAAGGACGGATTCTATGAAACAAACGATGTGCTTTATCTTGTTGAAGAAATGCACAATCCGAGACAGCTTGCAGAGGCTAAAAAGAAAATATTAAACTACATTGATAAATATGGTGTGGATATAATAGCAATAGGAAATGGTACAGCATCGAGGGAAACAGAAAGCTTTGTAGCCAAAATAATAAAGGAAGCCAACAGACAGGTGTCATATCTGATAGTAAGTGAAGCAGGAGCATCAGTGTATTCAGCTTCAAAACTTGCGATAGAGGAATTTCCTGACCTTGATGTAACTGCAAGGGGAGCAATATCAATTGCCAGAAGAATACAGGATCCTATGGCTGAGCTTGTAAAGATAGATCCGAAGTCAATAGGAGTTGGAATGTACCAGCATGATGTAAATCAGAAAAAATTAAATGAAACATTGGAACAGACGATAGAACACGTGGTAAATAATGTTGGAGTAAATATTAATACTGCATCATGGGCACTTCTTAGCTTTGTATCAGGAATTAAGAAAAATGTGGCTAAAAATCTTGTGGATTACAGACATGAAAATGGGGACTTTAAAGACAGGAAACAGCTTAAGAAGGTAAAAGGTCTTGGAGACAAGGCATTTGAGCAGATGGCAGGGTTCGTAGTGGTGCCTGACAGTGAAAATCCTCTTGATAATACAATAATTCACCCTGAATCCTATCATATTGCAGAAACAATACTGAAGGAAGCAGGATGTAAAGTTTCTGACCTGAAGGAAAATCTGGATGAAGTAAGACAGAAGCTGAAAACAGTTAATCTGGATAAAATTATAAAGGAAAATGACTTTGGGCCTCAGACTGCAAAAGACGTATATGAAGCACTGCTGAAGGATAGAAGGGATCCAAGGGATGAATTTGAAAAGCCTTTATTAAGATCTGATATATTGAATATGGATGACCTTAAGGAAGGAATGGTTCTGGAAGGGACTGTTAGAAACGTCGCAAAATTTGGGGTTTTTGTAGATATAGGATTAAAAAATGATGCATTGATTCACATATCCCAAATATCGGATAAATTTGTATCAGATCCTACAAAAGTACTGTCAGTAGGACAAATAATAAAAGTTAAAATCCTGTCACTTGACAAGGAAAGAGGAAGAGTGGGTCTTACAAGAAAAGGCATCTAATATTTTAAGTAATTAAATTATGAATAGAGAAAGAAGGTAAAGAGAGATGAGTTTATTTTTAATTGGGCTTGTGCCTATAATTTTGTTTTTGGTTTTATTGGCAGGATTAAAAAAATCTGCAATGTTCAGTGCATATACCAGTTTGCTGACTGCGATTGTTTTAACATTTGCTGTTCCAGCGTGGAGAATGCCGGTACAGGGGATACTTGCTTCCATACTGGAAGGATTTGCGGTAGCGTGGATGCCAATAGGATTTGTAGTTATTGCGGCGTTGTTTGCGTATGATCTGTCAGTAAAAACAGGAAAAATCGAAACAGTAAAAAAGATGCTGGGAAATATTACAACAGATAAAAGAGCACAGGCGTTAGTACTGGCATGGGGATTTGGAGGATTCATAGAAGGTATAGCAGGATATGGAACAGCAGTTGCAATTCCTGCGGCAATAATGGTGTCATTAGGATTTAATCCATTAAATGCGGCGTTGATATGCCTTATAGCAAACTCTACACCTACAGCATTTGGTACAGTGGGACTGCCTGTTACAACAATGGTTTCAAAACTGGGACTTGACAAGGCAGGGAACTTTACACCTCTGTTTACATCACTGTTATTACTTGTATTAACATGCCTGATTCCATTTATTATTGTTCAAATGGCAAATAAGGAAATAGAAGGTGGAAAAAATCCTGCATTTGGAAAAGGAATAATTCCAGTAATTGTAGCTTCAGTATTGGGATATCTTATACAGCCTATAATAGCATTCACAATGGGAGCAGAGCTGACAACAATATTATCAAGCTTACTTGCAATGATATTAATGATAGTATCTATAAAAATGTTTGTTAAAAATGATGAGGGATTTGAAAAGGCTCATGTTACAGGACAGGAAGCTATTCTTGCGTGGCTGCCTTATATCCTGATGATAGTACTTATAGTGGGAACAAGTCCGGTTGTGGAACATATCCATACAATGCTGGAACCTACTACTACTAAATTTAACTTTGCTTTAGGAAATCAGGAAGCATGGTTTAATGACGGAGGAGACCCGAGCGTAACATTTAAATGGTTATTAGCTCCTGCGGCGCCATTATTTTTAGCAACAGTAATTGCAGGATTTATACAAAGAGCTAAAATAAAGGATATGGGGGAAGTGCTATGGCATACGACAGTTCACAAAATTCCTTCATTAACAGTAATTATGGGAATAGTTGCATTATCAGTAGTTATGAAACATAGTGGAATGATACAAAGTATAGCTGACGGATTTGTAAGCCTTACAGGAAAAGGATTTCCACTGATTTCACCATTCCTTGGAACAATAGGAACATTTGTTACAGGAAGTGACCTGTCATCAAACTTGCTGTTTGGAGATCTTCAACACAGTGTTGCTGAAGGACTGAAGCCAGGAAGTGACATGCTGAAATCATTGTTTATAGCTGCAAATACAGCAGGAGCAACAGGAGGAAAAATGATATCGCCTCAAAACATTGCAATAGCGGCTTCTACTGTTGGACTTGTAGGACAGGAAGGGGATATGCTGAAATTTACTATTAAATACTCAATAGTTTATGCAATAATTTTAGGTATACTCGTATTTTTAGGAAGCGGAATGATAGCTTAATTATAAAAAAATGGTAAAATGGAGTATGAGGGCGGCGATGAGCCCTCATATAAACAACAAAAAATTTGGAGGAGAAATGTCAGAAGAACAGAATGTTGAAAAGGTAGATTATGCGGGAACGTTAAATTTACCGAAAACAAGCTTTAAAATGAAAGCAAATCTGGCTCAGAAGGAGCCAATCACTCTAAGGGACTGGAATAAGGCAAATATTTATGAAAAATCCCTGAAGGAAGACAAAGGGTATTTCATATTGCATGATGGACCACCATATGCAAATGGTAATATTCATATAGGGCATGCCTTAAATAAAGTTCTGAAGGATATAATTTTAAAATATAAAAGACTGAGAGGGTACAATGCTCCATATATTCCTGGATGGGATACACATGGACTGCCGATAGAATGGAAAATCATGGAGGAACTTGGAGAAAAGTCTAAAAGCATGACTCCACTTCAAATAAGACAGGAATGTAAAAAATATGCACTTAAATGGGTAGAAAAACAGAAAGCAGAATTTATAAGACTGGGAGTTCTAGGAAACTGGGATGATCCTTATGTTACATTAAAACCTGAATATGAAGCTGAACAGCTGAAAGTATTTAAGGAAATATATGAAAATGGATATGTATATAAAGGGTTAAAACCTGTATACTGGTCACCGACTACAGAAACTGCACTTGCTGAAGCGGAAATCGAATATAAGGATGTTGAATCACATTCAATTTATGTAAGATTTGAAGCGAACCAGGATTTACTTGATAAATTGGGAGTAGATGAAGCAAGTATTCTAATATGGACAACTACTCCATGGACATTGCCGGCAAACTTGGGAGTGTTCCTGCATCCTGAATTTGATTATGGACTTTATAAAACAGAAAAAGGAAACCTGATTTTAGCAAAAAGCCTTGCTGAAACAGTATTTGCAACACTTGGACTGTCTTATGAACTGTTAAAGGAATTTAAAGGTACAGAATTGGAAAAAACCCATTACAGACATCCATTCTTAGAAAGAGATGGATTAGTAATGATAGGAGATTATGTAACTGCAGATGCCGGAACAGGAGCAGTCCACTCTGCACCTGGGCATGGGGTGGACGACTATAACTATGCATTAAAATATAACATAGGAATATTATCTCCTGTTGATGATAGGGGACACATGACAAAAGAAGCAGGTAAATACGAAGGTATGTTCTATGCAAAGGCAAGTAATGCAATAGTGGAAGACCTTACTGAAAGTGGTCATCTGCTTCACCACAGTAAATTTACCCACTCATATCCTCACGACTGGAGAAGTAAAAAGCCTGTAATTTTCAGGGCAACTGAACAGTGGTTTATAAGTGTTGATGAAAGCGATATCAGACAGAATGCACTGGATACATTAAAGGATGTTGAATTTGTTCCTGAATGGGGGAAAAACAGAATCAATGCAATGCTTGAAACAAGACCTGACTGGACAATTTCAAGACAGAGAGTATGGGGAGTACCGATACCTATATTTTATAACAGGGAAACAAATGAAGTTATATATGAGCCTGAAATAATGGATAAAGTTATTGAGTTAGTAAAAAAAGAAGGAACTGACATATGGTGGAAATATGAAGCTGAAGAAATCATAGGAGAAGAACTGCTTGAAAAATATAATCTGAAAGATACTCCATTAAGAAAAGAAAGAAGTATAATGGACGTATGGTTTGATTCAGGAGTTTCACACAGAGGAGTTCTTGTGCCAAGGGAATTGCCAAGACCTGCAGACCTTTACCTTGAAGGAAGTGACCAGCATAGAGGATGGTTCCAGTCATCATTGCTGACATCAATAGCAAGTACAAAGGATGCACCATACAGAAGAATACTTACTCACGGATTTGTAATGGATGGACAAGGTAGAAAAATGTCCAAGTCATTGGGAAATACAATACTTCCTAAAGATATTACTGAAAAATATGGAGCTGACATTCTAAGACTTTGGGTATCTTCAGTAGATTACAGGGAAGATGTAAGAATTTCTGAAAATATACTTCAGCAAATGTCTGATGCATATAGAAGAATAAGAAATACTGCAAGATTCCTTATGGGGAATTTAAGTGATTTCAACTATTCAGAAGACAAAGTTGAATATAATGAAATGTTTGAAATTGATAAATGGGCTATGCACAAGCTTGAAGAATTAAAGGAAAAGACTACAAAATATTATGATAAATATGAATTTTACAGTTTATTCCAGGAAATAACATATTTCTGTTCAATTGAAATGTCTTCTTTCTATCTGGATATAGTAAAAGACAGACTTTACTGTGAAAATAAGAAATCTCTTGAAAGAAGAAGTGCGCAAACTGTACTGACAGAAGTATTAAGAGTTCTTGTAAGGGTAATTTCCCCTGTGCTGTCATTTACGGCAGAAGAAATCTGGGAAAGAATACCTGAAAGTATAAAAGAGGAAGAAAGTGTCCATTTAACTTCATGGATTGAAGTAAATCCTGAATATAAAAATGAAGAACTTGCTAAAAAATGGGAAAAGATATATCATTTAAGAAAAGAAGTTAATAAAAAGCTTGAAGCTGAAAGACAGGCCGGAATGATAGGGCACTCACTTGATGCAAGAGTTCTTCTTAATATATCAAATGATGAATATGCATTCCTGAAGGAATATACAGAAGCCGAAGTTTCTGACCTGTTTATTGTTTCGCAAGTTAAGTTTGTAAATGACAGATTAAATGAAAGTGAAATAGATGGAATCACCATCGCTGTAGAAAAAGCATCTGGAGAAAAATGTGAAAGATGTTGGAAATACGATGAGGAAGTTGGGCATGACCACGAACATACAGATGTATGTCCAAGATGTGCCAAAGTTCTTAATTCTTTGGAAAAATAGCAATTAAAAAGAGGGTGTCTCAAACTTTTGAGACAGCCTCAGCAAATAAATTTATTTTTTCAAAAATAGGGAAAAAGGAAGGAAATATGCTTTATATAATAATTATTACAGTCCTTACACTGATTGATCAGTTTACAAAATCTGAAATGCTGGCTGTGGCAGACGGAAGTATTGGATATTCGATACCAGTTATACCGGGATTTTTTCACTTTACCTATGTGGAAAATCATGGAGGAATTTTTGGACTGTTTCAGGGGAAAATTGGGGTATTTACAGTTGTCAGCTTACTTTTACTAGGCTATATAGTATTTACAGAGTATAAAAATTTTAAAAATTATACAAAATGGACAAAAATAGGAGTTTCCATAATAGCGGCAGGAGCCATGGGAAATATGATTGACAGAATATTCAGAGGCTTTGTTGTGGATATGATAGACTTTAACGGATTATGGCATTTTGTATTTAATGTTGCAGATATGTATGTGCATATAGGTATTTATATTATTGTAATCGACTATCTGGTAAGAAAACATATGGAAAAGAATAGAAAATAGTCCATGTGGATGTCTCAAAATAGTAAAAATATAAATAAATAAAACTTTTAAATAATTCAAAATATAGTTTTAAAGTTATTTTTTAAGTTTTCTTTTTGAAACACCCTCATGCTGATTCTAACTGATATATATTTAAATAAAAAAATAAGGAAAGGATGGAGACAAATGACTTTTCAGGAAATAATACTTACGTTGCAGAAATTCTGGGGAGAAAAAGGTTGTGTAATCGGGAATCCTTATGATGTGGAAACAGGAGCAGGAACATTTAACCCTGACACATTTTTAATGTCCTTAGGGCCTGAACCTTGGAAGGTTGCATATGTTGAACCGTCAAGAAGACCAAAAGATGGAAGATATGGAGAAAATCCAAACAGAGTTTATCAGCACCACCAATTTCAGGTAATCATGAAACCGTCACCTGAAAATATCCAGGAGCTTTATCTTGAAAGCATGGTAGCTTTGGGAATAGATCCGAAAAAGCATGATATAAGATTTGTTGAAGATAACTGGGAAAGTCCTACGCTTGGAGCATGGGGGCTAGGATGGGAAGTATGGCTTGACGGAATGGAAATTACGCAGTTTACTTATTTTCAACAGGTAGGTGGACTTGAAGTGGAAATAACTCCGGCTGAATTGACTTACGGACTAGAAAGAATAGCTCTTTATCTTCAGGACAAGGAAAATGTATATGACCTTGAATGGACAAAAGGAGTAAAATACGGAGAAAGACGTTTCCAGTATGAATATGAAATGTCCAAATACAGTTTTGAAGTGGCTGATGTACCTATGAATTTCCAGCTGTTTGACATGTATGAAAAGGAAGCATTGAACTGCCTTGAACATAAGCTTGTATTACCGGCATATGATTATGTTCTGAAATGTTCCCATACATTTAACAATCTTGATGCAAGGGGAGCCATCAGTACAACTGAAAGAATGTCGTATATTCTTAGAGTCAGAGATTTAGCAAAAAGATGTGCAGAACAATTTGTAGAAGTTAGAAAAGGATTGGGATATCCTTTATTAAAAAAATAATTTTTATGATAAAAAGGGGGGAGCTTTATGAAAGGAGGGTTAGTAAAGTGAAGTTAATAATAAAAAATATCGGTAAATTAAAAAATGCTGAAGTCGAAATAAATGGTATAACTGTAATTACTGGAGAGAATAATACGGGAAAAAGTACAGTTGGTAAGACTTTATTTAGTTTATTTTACGGTTTTTATGATTTGGATAAGAAAATTTCAATGAGGAAAATTGGGGATATAGAAAATATTTTTTTGCGATTTGTAAGGAATATGAATAGTGAAAATTTAAAAAAAATTATTAATATATCTGATAAAATAGAAAAAAAAGTGAATTATAATAAAGACGAAATATCTAGATTACTTCAAGAAAATGAAAGTTTTATTCCTAAAGAAAATTTAGAAGATGTTTCAGAAAAAATATCTAATATCATAAAAATAACAAGTAAAAGCTATTTAGAAAATATGATATCTTATATTTTTAACATAGAGTTTGATAGTCAAATTAATACTATTGGGAGTAATTATGAAGGTAGAATTATTCTGAGGATAAAAGAAGATGAAATAAAAATAGCAATAAAAAGAAATGAAATAGCTATCGAAAATGAAATAAATCTACGTTCTGAAGTTATTTATATTGATGATCCTTTTGTAATTGATAATTTAAATGAATACAAGTTTAAGGATATAAGATATTTGGAAAATCATAAAGAAAATCTTGAAACAAAATTATTTAGAGAAAATAATGAAATAAATATTTCAGAAAGAATTATTTTAGCAAATAAATTAGAGCAAATAAATGAAAAATTAGAAAAAGTTATTGATGGGGAAATAAAACTTAGCCAAGGAAGATGGATTTATGAATTTAAAAATAATAAAGAATTAAATTTAAAGAATTTATCAACGGGATTAAAAAGTTTTGCAATTTTAAAAAGATTAATTGAAAATGGAAATTTAAAAGAAAACGGTACAGTAATTCTTGATGAACCGGAAATACATTTGCATCCAGAGTGGCAATTATTATTCGCTGAATTGATAGTTTTATTGCAGAAAGAATTTGGAATGCATATACTTTTAACCACTCATAGTCCTTATTTTTTAAATGCAATTGAAGTTTATTCTGAAAAATATAAAATTAATGAGAAATGTAAGTATTATATTGCTGAAAATACTACAAATGGTAGTATTATAAAAGATATGACAGGAAATACAAGGAATATCTATAGAAAATTAGCTAGACCTATTCAGGAGTTAGAAAATATTAGGTACAGTGATTTAAATGATTAAAAAAATGGATTTAAAAATTTATAATACTTCAACATTAAAGCAAACTTCAAAAGATGATAATAATGAGGAATATATGACAGAGAGTACAATCAAAGTGATCAATTTTGATAGTGTTGGTGGAGATAAATACAGTAAGAACAATAGATTGAACATCCAACTAAAAACAAATGATGTTTTATTTTTACATAATAATAAAAAATATACTTTTATTGAATTTAAAAATGGAAAATTACTTGATAAAACTAATAAAATTGATATTAAAAAATTAAAAGATATAGAGCTGAAAATTCTTAACAGTTTATTTGTTTTAGGGGATATTGAAGAAAAATCTTTAAGTAGTTTAAAAGAAATAACAGATTATGTCCTAGTTTACAATGAAGAAAAAAATACACCAAATGAAAGGAACTCTATTTCTGAAATAGGAAATTATTTTATAAATCAAGGAGATATTTCCAGTGAGAAAACTAAAACAGAAAAAGAAGAAATAATTTGCTTTGGACTAGAAAAATTTAAAGGATATTGTTTTAAGAATGTCCATACATATTCTAAAGAAGAATTTGAAGAAAAATTTGTGAAAAAATATGAGGCAAGATAAAAACTTTGAAGTAACTATTATTGAAAATAATAAAATAACTTTGATCAAAGGAGGAGATTATATGGATTTTCTTTTTGAAATAGGACTGGAAGAGCTTCCTTCCAGATATGTAGATGAAACTGAAGCAAATTTGAAAAAGATAATGACAGAAAAATTGACAGACGAAAGAATTTCATTCTCTGATATCGAATCCTTCAGTACACCGAGAAGGGTTGCTGTTATTGTGAAGGATATTGCTGAAAAACAGCAGGATCTGGATAAAAAAAGTGTGGGACCGTCAATAGAAATTGCTTACAAGGACGGAAAACTTACAAAAGCAGGAGAAGGATTTATAAAATCCCAGAATGCGTCTGAAAGCGATGTTAAAATTGTAGAAAATGAAAAGGGAAAATATATTTCAGTTGAGACATTCATTGCAGGAAAAACAACTGAAGAAGTACTGCCGGAAATTCTGGACAGTGTTGTAAGAAAAATAGAATTTGAAAAATCCATGAAATGGAGCGACAGGACATTCAGATTTGCAAGACCTATAAAATGGTTTGTAACACTTTTAGGAGACAAGGTGCTGCCTTTTGAATTTGAAGGGATAACAGGAAGCAATAAAACAAGAGGTATGAGATATTTTGCATCTCAGGATGCTGAAATACCTGCTCCGGCACAATATGAAGAAGTACTGGAGAAGAACTGTGTCATAGCTAAAAAAGATAAAAGAAAAGAAGCAATTCTTAAAAGTATAAAAGAAAACTGCGAAAATGACGGAGACGTTGCAGTAGTAAACAACTATCTTCTGGAAGAGGTTATAAACCTTGTGGAATACCCTTATGCAATAAAAGGGGAATACAACAAGGATTATTTATTACTGCCTGAAGATATTACAACTATTACAATGGAAACACACCAGAGATATTTTCCTGTAAGGGATAAAGATGGAAAACTGACAAACAAGTTTATCCTTATAAGAAATGCTCCTGAATATTCTGAAACTGTAAAGAAGGGTAATGAAAAGGTTATAGAGCCAAGACTTGCAGATGCAAAATTCTTCTTTGATGAGGATTTAAAAGGTAAATTTTCAGATAATGTGGAGAAATTGAAGGAAGTTACATTCCAGAAGGATATGGGAAGTATCTATGACAAGGTGGAAAGAAGTAAAAAAATAGCGGAATACCTTGTAAATGAACTTAATCTTCAGAATAAAAAGGAAAATATACTGAGAACAGTTGAGCTTGCAAAAGCAGATTTAGTATCAAATGTAATAGCAGAAAAGGAATTTACAAAACTTCAGGGATTCATGGGTTCAATTTATGCTGAAAAGCAGGGAGAAAACAAGGATGTTGCGGCAGGTATTTTTGAACATTACTTGCCAAGATATCAGGGAGATACATTGCCTGCCACAATAGAAGGAGCAATCGCAGGAATAGCTGATAAAATTGATACTGTTACCGGATGCTTTTCTGTTGGATTAAAGCCTACAAGTTCGAAAGATCCGTATGCATTGAGACGTGCAATACAGGGAATAGTGTATGTCACATTAAATTCTAAGCTTGACTTTAATTATAAAAAGCTGATTGAAAAAGCATATGAAATTTTCTCAGCAGATAAAAAAGTTCTTTCTGAAAATGTAGTTCAGGATATTACAGAGTTCTTTAAACAAAGAGTTGTAAATGTTCTTTCTGAAAAATATAGCAAGGATTTAATTTCATATGAAATTGACCTTGAAGACAGTGTTGTAAAACTGGATGAAAAACTGGCAGTCCTTTCTGAACTGTCAAATACAGAGCATTTTAAAACACTGATAAATCTTCTGAAACGTGTAAAAAATATAGTTAAGGAAGAAAAAGACAATAATACATTGCTTGATGAGTCGTTATTTGAAAAAGAAGAGGAAAAAAACCTTTACAAATTCAGTAATGAGCTTGAAGCACTTGAAAATCAGGAATTTTCAGTTTATATAAAGACATTGCTTGAAAAATCTGATATAATAGATGAATACTTTGATAATGTAATCATTAATACAGAAAACAGTAAAATAAAAAATAATAGGATTGCACTGATGAAAAAAATAGAAAATTCTATCGAAAAAATAATGATTATATAAGGAAAGATTGAAAAATATTAAAAGTGAAAAATAGTTAAATTCCTTAATTTTAAAGGGATTGAAAAAAAAGTAAAATAAAAAAATTAAAAAACAAAAAAAGAGTTGATTTTTTTAGCAACTTATAGTATAATCTTAGAAGAAAGTTAGGGAAACTATGAAATTAAATGATTTGAAATATCAAGGAGGAAATTAAATGAAAAAGTTAGTTATTTTAGGGACAGCTTTATTAGCATTAAATGCTATAGCGTCTGAAGGACAATTGAAATTCGGATACGATTTCAGTAGAGATGCAAAAAATGGTGAAGGTGCTAACCTTAAATTGAAAAAAGGACCAGTTCTTGGTGCAGAATACATCTTCGATAACCAAGGAGAATTTGAATGGGGAGTTGGAGCTGAATACAAATTATCTTCAAACTCAGGAAAATTAAAAACTAGAGAAGATAATGAAAAATATTTTAGAAGTGCTCCTGTGTATGCATTAGGAAAATTCAACCTAGTAACTACACAATCAGGAAATGATGCTTTATATGTATTAGGAAGAGCAGGATATCATTTTGCTAACGAAGCTAGAGAAGTTGGAGCAAGTGGTGAAAATATATCTGGTGGATTATATGCAGCAGTTGGATTAGGAACTGAATTTGGACCAGTTTCATTAGAAGCTTTATATGAAAGAGCAGGATACACAACAAAAATAACTGATCCGTTAACAAAAGCTGTAGATAAATCAAGAGATTCATTAGACACATTTGGAGTAAGAATTGGATACAGATTCGGTCAATTGAAAAATGACAGAGGACCAAAAATAGTTAAAGAAGTTGTTACTGTTGAAAAACCAGTAGAAGTTGTAAAAACAGCTCCACAACCAAAAACACTTGGTGTTAAAACTGTTGAATTACCATTCAGCTGTTCAGCAAGCGAAAAGAAATGTGTAATCAGAGGATTTAAAGTTGATGGAAGAGAACCTAATGAAGCAGAAGCTAGAGATTTAGGAACTATTGCAAACGTAATCAACCAATTCGCTGAAGGTGGATCAATCGATTTCGTTGGACATACAGATTCTACAGGATCAGATGCTTACAACCAAAAATTATCAGTAGCAAGAGCACAAAATGTTGCTAGATTATTGAAAGAATATGGATTGAAAAACACAGTTTCTTACGGAACTATCACAGGAAGAGGAGAATCTCAACCAGTTGATACTAACAACACAGTTCAAGGAAGATACAATAACAGAAGAGTTGAATTATTCTTCCAAAATGTAGATTTCGAAAACGTAAGATTTGTTGATGGAAACTAATTTTAAATAACATAGAATTGCCTTGAAGTTTTACTTCAGGGCTTTTTTTTGTTTTATTTATTCAATTTTTTCAAAAAATGTGGTAAAATAAATAACAGATAGGAAAACTACTAATATAGAAAGGAGTGCACGGTTAAGTAACATATATCGTGTGAAAAAATATGAACATAGTATTATTTGGAGCTCCAGGAGCAGGAAAAGGAACTCAGGCGAAAGAACTTATAAAAAAATATGAAATACCTCAAATTTCTACAGGAGATATTTTAAGAGCGGCAATAGCAAATAAAACTCCGTTAGGATTAGAAGCAAAAAAACTTATGGATGAAGGTAAACTTGTATCTGATGAAATAGTAAACGGACTTGTGGAAGCAAGACTTCAGGAAGATGACTGCAAAAAAGGGTTTATTCTTGACGGATTTCCTAGAACTGTTGCTCAGGCTGAGGAATTAGATAAAATATTGGAAAAATCCAACAGGGAAATTGAAAAGGTAATTGCCCTTGATGTAAGTGATGATGAAATAATAGAAAGAATTACAGGAAGAAGAGTATCTAAAAAGACAGGAAAAATATATCATATAAAATATAATCCACCTGTTGATGAAAATCCTGAAGATCTTGAACAGAGAGCAGACGACAATGAAGAAACAGTGAAAAAAAGACTGGCAGTTTACAATGAACAGACAGCTCCGGTTTTAGATTTCTATAAAAAACAGAACAAGGTTTATTCTGTGGATGGAGCAAAAAAACTGGATGAAATAACAAAGGATATAATCGAAATATTGGAGAAATAGTAAAATAAAGTGATTATATTTATCAGAATCTGAAATAAAGTTTCTGATAAAATTTTAAAGAAAAAGCCCATTTTTAACAGGAATTATTTTTAAATAACTAAAAATGGCAGAAAGAGTAAGTACAATGATAATTTATAAAACAATGGATGAAATAAAAAAAATAAAAAAAGCAAATGAAATTATAGCGAGACTGTTTGAAGATGTACTGCCTCAGTATATTAAGCCGGGAATAAGTACACATGAACTGGATCAGATTGCAGAAGACTACATCAGATCTCAGGGTGCAATTCCAGGGACAAAGGGATATGACATAGGAAGACCTTATCCTCCGTATCCTGCAGCTACATGTATTTCTGTAAATGAAGTTGTGGTACACGGAATTCCAAGTAAAAAGCAGATTCTGAAAGAGGGAGATATACTAACAGTTGATACAGTTACAGTACTTGACGGATATTTTGGAGATGCGGCGATAACTTATGCTGTAGGAGAAGTAGATGAAGAAGCAAAAAAACTTATGGAAGTTACTAAAAAGGCTAGAGATATTGGAATTGAAGCGGCACGTGCCGGAAATAGAATAGGTGACATAGGGCATGCTATTCAGGAATATGTAGAAAGTTTTGGATTCTCACTTGTAAGGGATTTTGCAGGACATGGTGTTGGAAAGGAAATACACGAAGATCCAATAATCCCAAATTACGGGAAAGCTGGAACAGGTGCAAAAATTGAAGATGGAATGGTAATTACTATTGAGCCTATGGTAAATGTAGGAACTTACAAGGTAAAAATACTTCAGGATATGTGGACGGCTGTTACAAAAGACGGAAAGAGATCTGCACAGTATGAACACAGCCTTGCAATTGTAGATGGAAAACCTTTAATATTAAGTGTAAAGGACTAGAGAGTGTTATACTGGAATAGCTGTTTACAGAAAGTTTAATATATTGGAGGTTGAAATTGGGTATTATTGCTGGATTGTTAATATTGCTTGTAGCGGTGGAACATATCTATATTCTGATTATAGAAATGTTCTTCAGTGAAAGTAAAGTTGCCCAGAGAAGTTTTGGGCTTGAAAAAGAGTTTCTTAAAGATGAAAGAGTAAAAATAATGATGGCTAATCAAGGACTATATAATGGATTTCTGGCGATGGGATTAATATGGAGCATATTTGAGACAGGTGTATTTCAGATTCAGCTTGCCATATTTTTTCTGTCATGTGTGGTGTGTGCGGCAATATATGGTGCTGTTACAGTTTCGTACAGAATTCTTCCTATGCAGGGAGTTCCTGCTATTCTGGCTTTGTTGGCTATATTTGCTATATAAAATAAAGGAGAAATTACACTATGGAAACAGTTTTGGTAACAGGAGGAGCAGGATATATCGGCTCCCATACAGTACTGGATTTAATAAAAAAAGGTTTTGATGTTATTATTGCTGATGATTTCAGCAATTCAAGTAAAAAAGTTATAAGTATTCTGGAAAGACTGGCAGACAGAAAAATAAAATATTATGAACTGGATATACGTAACAGGGAAGGTTTAAGGGAAGTTTTCAAGGAAAATAAAATTGATGCGGTTATTAACTTTGCCGGATATAAGGCGGTAGGTGAATCAGTTGAAAAACCTCTTATGTATTATGATAACAACCTGATAGGAATGATAGTTCTTCTTGAAGTTATGCAGGAATTTTCAGTGAAAAAACTTGTGTTCAGCTCTTCAGCTACGGTTTACGGTATTCCAAAGGCAATGCCATTAGTGGAAGACAATGACATGGGAGCTACAAATCCTTACGGAAGAACAAAACTTATGATAGAACATATTCTTGTGGATCTGGCCGCTTCAGATGATTCATGGGAAATAATAGCATTAAGATATTTCAATCCTCTGGGAGCACATGAAAGTGGAGATATAGGGGAAGACCCTAATGGAATTCCTAACAACCTTGCACCTTACATCACTCAGGTGGCAGTAGGAAAACTTGAAAAATTAAGCGTATTCGGAGATGACTATGATACCCCTGACGGAACATGTATAAGGGACTTTATCCATATAAATGACCTGGCGGCAGGGCATTCAGCTTCAATTAAATACCTTGTTTCAGGAAAAGGTAAAGGGTTTGAAGCGATTAATCTTGGAAGCGGAAAAGGATACAGTGTCCTTGAAATAGTTGAAAATTTTGAAAAAGCGGTAGGAAAGAAAATACCTTATGTCATAGCAGGACGTCGTGCAGGGGATATTCCAGTATCTTATGCACGTATAGATAAGGCTAAAAATCTGTTAGGTTGGGAACCTACATATACAATAGAGCAGATGTGTGCAGATTCATGGAACTGGCAGAAAAAGAATCCTAATGGATATAAGGATTAGTGTATAAATATTTTTAAATTTATTTGATAAGAAGAATGGAACTGTAAAAAAATGGGGAGATAAAGAAAAGTCTGTAAAAATGATTTTGATACATTTTCTTATTTATCCAGTTCCATTTTTGCAATATTTAGAAAATATTATGAGGGAAAAGAGGAGAGAGACATGCTGTATTTTGCAAATGATTACACAGAAGGAGCCTGCAAGGAGATACTGGATGAATTTATAAGGACAAATGATGAGAAGCTTCCAGGATATGGAACTGACAAGTATACTTTAAGTGCGAAGGAGAAAATAAAGAAGGCGTGTAAAAATGATAATGCAGATGTATACCTTTTAACAGGAGGAACCCAGACAAATGCAGTTGTAATAGATGCCCTGCTGGAATCCTATGAAGGAGCTGTTGCAGCTGAAACAGGCCATATAAACGTACATGAATCAGGAGCGATAGAATTCACAGGACATAAGGTAATGCCGATACCTCAGCATGAAGGGAAAATAAATGCTGTAGAATTAAGAAAGTTCATTGAGACATTCTACAATGACCAGAATCATCAGCATATGGTCTATCCTGGAATGGTTTATATTTCCCACCCTACAGAATACGGAACCCTTTATACAAAAGAAGATTTAACGGAACTTAGTAAAGTCTGCAGAGATTATGGAATACCTCTGTTTGTGGACGGAGCCAGACTGGGATATGGCCTTATGGCTAAAAATACTGATGTTACACTGGAAGTTTTGTGTGAACTGTGTGATGTATTTTACATTGGTGGAACAAAAATAGGAGCATTATCCGGAGAAGCGATTGTTTTTACGCATAACAATGCACCAAAAAATTTCGTTACATTTATAAAACAGCATGGAGCATTGCTTGCAAAGGGAAGACTTCTGGGAGTGCAGTTTGATACGCTGTTTACAGATAATCTGTACTTCAGGATAAGTAAACATGCCATAGAAATGTCGGAAATATTAAAAAGGGAACTGGCTGAAAAAGGATACAGATTCTACTTTGAATCACCTACAAATCAGCAGTTTGTAATAGTTGAAAACAGTAAAATGGAAGAGCTTTCAAAACGTGTTGTATTCAGCTTCTGGGAAAAATATGATGAAAACCATACAGTTATAAGATTTGCCACAAGCTGGGCAACCAAAAAGGAAGATGTGATAAAACTTATGGAATTGTTATAAATAAAGCTTTTCTGTGATTACAATACTGAACTGGAAAATATTAAATTTAGTCGATATAATGAAAGAAATCTAAAAATGGAGGAAAAGAATGGAGTATAAACTGATTGCTACTGATATGGATGGAACATTATTAAATGATGAACATTTCACTTCAGCAGGAAATATTGAAGCAATAAAGGAAATTCAGAAAAAAGGGGTGAAGTTTGTTCTGGCAAGCGGAAGACCAAGTTTTGCAATGTTTGAATATGCTAAAGAACTGGAAATGGATAAACTCGGAGGGTATGTACTGGCATTTAACGGTGGTCAGCTTATAGACATGAAAGATGGGAAAATGATTTTTCATGAAGGACTTCACTGGGATGATATAAGAAAAATATATGAACTTTCATGTGAAATTGAAATTCCGATGGTTTTATATGGAGATGATACTGTTTATGCAAGCAAGGATACTGAAAATACAAGATTTGAAGCAAAACTGTGCGGAATGAAGTTTACAGAGTTTGGAAGTCTTGAGGAACTTAAAGGCTACGGAATTGACAAAACTACAAAATCCATGCTTATAAGCGATCCTGAAACAGTAAAAAAAGCGGAAGAACATATGAAATCAAAATATGGAAACGACTATTTTATAGCAATATCCAAACCTATCTTTCTTGAGATTGCAAATAAGAATATAAACAAGGGTAAAACATTAAGAAAGCTGGGAGAGTTAACAGGTATAAAAATGGAAGAAATGATAGCTGTAGGAGACAGTTATAATGATATTCCGCTTCTTGAGGTGGTAGGTATGCCTGTTGCAGTTGCCAATGCGAATGACGAAATAAAAGCAATGTCAAAGTTTGAAAGTACTTCAAATAATGACGATGCGTTAAAGACAGTTATTGAAAAGTTTTTTAGATAATCAGAATTTTTAACTATTTGACAATTTAAAAATTTTATATTTTTAAAGATGAATTTATACAAATATTTTAATGTTTCAAGTACAATAAATGAAAGTGATTAATAAAAATATGGAATTAATAAGTTCAGGAATATATAAAATAAAAGATGAATTATATGGAGAATATTCAGTTGAAAAAATTATTTATGAAATTATTAATACTGAAACTTTTAAAAGACTGAAAAATATTCATCAGGGTGGTGGAGCCTTTCTTGTAAAAAAAGAGTGGAATTTGAAAAGATATGAACATTCTATAGGAGTAATGCTACTGGCACTGAAGTTTGGAAGTAGTCTAGAAGAACAGATAAAAGCCCTTTTGCATGATATATCACATTCGGCATTTTCCCATGTTATAGATTATGTTCTGGGAAATGAGGATGAAAATTGGCATGATATGATTCAGGATAAATTTCTGGAAAAGAATGATCTGATTGAAATTTTTGAAAGATATGGTTTGAATGTAAAAGATATAATGAGTACATATTACGAAACTTTGGATGCTGAATTACCTGATTTATCTTATGATCGTCTAGATTATACATTGAGGGATATGTATAATGAAAAAACAATAAGCAAAAAAGAAATTGATAAATTTCTGAAACATTTAGTTATATGTGATACCAAGTTGTGTATAGATTCCATAGAAATGGGTAAATGGTTTTCTGAACTCTATCATAAGGAAGTAACCGAATATATAAGTGCTCCTTTAAATAAATATGCAAATACAATGCTTACAAAATTATTGAAAAAAGCATTGAAAGAGAACATTATAAAATTAAGTGATTTTGAGCTGACAGATGATGTCATGATAGAAAAAATAAACAACTCATGCATGAAAAAAGAACTGGAAAATATAAAAAATAGAAAAGACTTTAAAGAATTTATTTTATCAGGCGATAAGATAAAATCAAAAAAAAGATTTATTAATCCATATATTGTAACTGATGGAAAACTTAGAAGATTAAATAGAGAATAATGAAAATTTTAAAAGAATTATAGACAAAACAGAAAAAAAATCGTATAATATTACGATTACACTAATCAATTAGAGTAATTCAAAAAAATTGTTCAGAATGTGAAAAAAAACTGGACATTTTTTTGGAGTTTTGATATAATTGAAAGGATCCGAGGTGAGTTTTATGGCAAAACAAGATGTACTTGAGTTAGAGGGTGAAATTTTAGAAGCTCTACCAAATGCCATGTTCCAGATAAGATTAGAAAATGGACATGAAGTATTGGGACATATCTCAGGTAAAATGAGGATGAACTATATTAAGATTTTGCCTGGAGACAAGGTAACGGTTGAAGTTTCACCGTATGATCTGTCAAGAGGAAGAATCGTGTATAGGAAAAAATAACATTTTTATTGGAAGGAGGGTTTTTAATGAAAGTGAAAGCTTCAGTAAAGCCTATCTGTGACAAATGTAAAATCATCAAGCGTCACGGAAAAGTAAGAGTAATATGCGAAAACCCTAAACATAAGCAAATACAAGGATAAGAAA
>ERZ773267.76-NODE-76-length-72971-cov-8.609002_pt1 | contig 72971 bp, 76 predicted proteins | sample MGYA00511959_ERZ773267 | MGnify/ENA primary metagenome ERZ773267 (study PRJEB29015, sample SAMEA2738165) | human oral metagenome | biome: human oral; feature: human-associated habitat; material: saliva | place: China | collected 2240 ...
CAGGCCGAGGGTACTTCGTTGGAGACGACGTGGGAGAGTAGGTAGTTGCCGCAAAAGCATGAAGCTGTTGTACGATGACAATATAGTCTGCGTACAGCAGCTTTTTCTTATTCTATCAATGAAAGATAATCTCAATTATAGGTTTTGTTTATCGTTCGTGCTGGAAGTTATTGACTTTTTATATGAAAGCACCTACAATGTGAAATGTTAATCCCGAGTATTTTTGTAAGGATTCAATACAGATGTAAACCTAAGGGAGTTTTTATTATGACAGATACATTGCTGCAGATCACCGATCTCCATGCCGGTGTCGAGGGCAAGGAGATTCTAAAGGGTGTCAACCTCACGGTACGTAAAGGGGAGGTTCATGTTATCCTTGGCCCGAATGGGTCGGGCAAGTCTACGTTGATGAACGTGATGATGGGACATCCGAAGTATGAGATGACCCACGGTCGGATTGTCTTTGACGGGAAGGATATTTCGGAGCTGCCGTCCTATGAGCGTGCACGTGACGGGCTTTTTCTCGCCTTCCAGACACCGGAGGAGATTCCGGGGATCACGGTCGAGAATATGATCCGCACGGCGCGTCAGATGATTACAGGAAAGAAGGAGAAGCTGCTCGCCTTCCGCAAGGAATTGAGTGCGATGATGGCAGAGCTGAAGATTGATCCGAGCTATGCGCAGCGTTACCTGAACGTCGGTTTCTCCGGCGGCGAGAAAAAACGCAGCGAGGTTCTGCAGCTGCTCATGCTCCAGCCGAAGCTGGCGCTTCTCGATGAGACGGACTCTGGGCTCGATGTCGATGCAGTGCAGATTGTCTCTGAGGGCGTTGCAAAGTTCCATACGGCTGAGAATGCCTGCCTGATTATCACACACAATGCACGCATCCTCGATAAACTGAAGGTGGATTTTGTCCATGTGCTCGCCAAAGGCGAGATCATTCGTGAGGGCGGCGCAGAACTCGTGGAACAGATCAATGCGGAAGGCTTTGCCCATATTCTTGCAGAGCACGATAGAGTGGGGTGAGCAGGAATGGGGGATTTTGTACCAAAGAAGAAAACCCAGATCGACGATATTGAGCGCACAATCTATGATATCACGAACGAGGATCGCTCTGCGTATAAGTCTGCGTCGGGACTGACGGAGGAGATCATCCGCGATATTTCTGCGCGCAAGCACGATCCTGCATGGATGCTTGATTTCCGCCTGAAGTCGCTCAAGGTCTACCATGAAACACCGATGCCGGCGTGGGGGCCGGACTTGTCGGCGCTGAACATGGATGAGATCGTGACCTATGTCCGCCCCGACGCGAAGATGGTCGGCGACTGGAATGAGGTTCCCGAGGACATCAAGGATACGTTTGACCGTCTGGGGATTCCCGAGGCGGAGAAGTCCTCGCTCGCGGGCGTCGGAGCACAGTACGACTCCGAGGTGGTCTATCACTCGATTCAGGAGTCGCTCGTAAAGCAGGGAGTCGTCTACACGGATATGGAGACGGCACTGCAGGAGTACGGCGATATTGTTCAGCGCTATTTCATGACGCTTGTGCCACCGAAGGCACATAAATTTGCTGCACTGCACGGTGCGGTCTGGTCGGGCGGCTCTTTCGTCTACGTGCCCGAGGGGATTCAGGTGGACATTCCGCTACAGTCCTATTTCCGTCTCAATGCAGCAGGGGCAGGGCAGTTTGAACATACGCTCATCATCGTGGAGAAGGGCGCCAGCCTGCATTTCATCGAGGGATGTTCTGCGCCAAAGTACAATGTGACGAATCTCCATGCGGGCTGTGTCGAGCTGTTCGTCAAGGAGGGGGCGCGTCTGCGCTACTCGACGATCGAGAACTGGTCGCGCAACATGATGAATCTCAATACGAAGCGCGTGAAGGTGGAGAAGAACGGTGCGGTGGAGTGGGTTTCCGGCTCGTTCGGCTCACACGTATCAATGCTCTATCCGACGAGCATCCTGCAGGGCGAGAATGCGACCTGTGAGTTCACGGGGATCACCTTTGCCTCGAAGGGGCAGGAACTCGACACGGGAGCGACGGTCATCCTCGATGCGCCCAATACGTCAGCAAATATCAGCACGCGCTCGATCTCAAAGTCGGGCGGTGCCGCGATCTATCGCAGTGGGGTCAAGGTGACACCGCGTGCTGTCGGGGCAAAGTGCTCCGTCAACTGTGAGTCGCTGATGCTCGACTCCGCGTCACGGAGTGACACGCTTCCCGTGATGGATGTCGCCTGCGATACGGTGGACATCGGACATGAGGCAAAGATCGGCCGCATCAGCGATGAGGCAATCTTCTATCTGATGAGCCGCGGCATTGACGAGGAGGAGGCGCGCGCGATGATCGTGCGTGGCTTCGTTGAGCCGATTGCGAAGGAACTCCCGCTTGAGTATGCGGTTGAGATGAATAATCTGGTCAATATTGAATTGGAAGGGGCGATGGGATGATGGCAGCAGCCAATGTATTCAGCCGCATCCCTATGCCGACATGGCGTTGGCTGGGGGTCAACGACCTGCCTGTTCCCGATGGGCTCACACTGCCTGCTGCACCAATACAGCTTTCTGCAGCGACAGGGGAGCGCGTGCATCATGTGGTGGAACTGCGTGAGAGCGGTGCACAGGAGCTTGAGGTGACGGTTGCCGATGGTGCAGAGCTGTCGCTGACCTATATCCAGCTGGCTCCGACAGATGCTCCTGCCGCTAGCCGGATCCATGCGGCGGTGGGAAAGGGCGGACGCTTTTCCTGCACCCTCGTCGAGGCGGGCGCACAGCATACTGCCTCGGAACTGCGGGTGACACTCACGGGCGATCAGGCGTGTGCGGATGTATGGGGACTCTATTTCGGTGATGATGAGCGCAAGATCGATCTCAACTATATCATCCGTCAGGAGGGGCAGCACACAGATGCCAATATGCAGGTGCGCGGTGCGCTTCTCGGGCACTGCGTCAAGAACTTCCGTGGAACGCTGGACTTTATCCAAGGCGCGCGCGGTTCGGTCGGCAAGGAAGATGAGGAAGTTACCATTCTTTCCCCGCATGCACGCAACCGCAGTGTCCCTCTGATGCTCTCGCATGAGGGGGATGTGGACGGGCACCATGCCGTCAGTATCGGGCGAATGGATGCGGACAAGCTGTTTTATTTGATGAGCAGGGGGCTCGACGAGCGTGCGGCACAGCAGCTCGTCGTCGAGGCATCCTTTGCCCCCGTGCTGGCGCGCATCACGGATGAGAAACTGCGCACGGAGATTGGAGACTATTTGGAGAGGAGACTGTTGGGTGGAACGCAAGGTGAATGAGTATCTGCGGGATTTTCCCATCCTGCAGACGAAGATGAACGGCCGTCCCATTGTTTATCTCGACAATGGAGCAACGACACAGAAGCCGGAGACGGTCATCCGCGCGGTCGCTGACTACTGTACATACTGTAACGCAAACCCGCACCGCGGCGCGTATGAGCTCTCGGTCAAGGCGACAGATATCTATGAACGGGCACGCGTGCGCACGCAGCAGTTCATCGGTGCAGCGCGTCCGGAGGAGGTCGTATTCACAAAGAATGCGACAGAGGCACTGAACCTCGTAGCGTACAGCTATGGTCTTGCGAACGTTCGTGAGGGGGATGAGATCGTCATTACGATCTCGGAGCATCACAGCAATATCGTACCGTGGCAGTTCGTGGCAAAGTCACGCGGTGCTGTGCTGAAGTATATATATCTGGGCGAGGACGGCAATCTCTCCGAGGCGGATATTGCGCAGCAGATTACAGAGCGGACGAAGATTGTCGCAGTGACGCAGGTATCCAACGTGCTCGGTCTCGTCAACGATGTGCGCGCCGTTGCCGACCGCGCTCATGCGGTCGGTGCGGTTGTCGTTGTCGACGGCTCGCAGAGCGTGCCGCACATCAAGGTGGATGTGCAGGCGATGGATGCGGATTTCTTTGCGTTCTCGGGGCATAAGATGCTTTCTCCGATGGGCATCGGCGTCCTCTATGGCAAGTACAATATACTCGATGCGATGCCGCCGTTCCTCTTTGGCGGGGACATGATCGACTATGTCGGCGAGCAGGAGACGACGTTTGCCGAACTGCCGGCGAAATTCGAGGCGGGGACGCAGAACGTCAGCGGCGCATCTGGACTAATTGCGGCGATTGACTATCTGGACAAGATTGGCTTCGACCGCATCGAGGCGATTGAGCGCGATCTGCTCAGCTATGCCCTGCCGCAGCTGCGTGAACTGCCCTTTGTGGAGCTCTATGGATGCGATTCGACCCGTGGAAATAAGACGGGCATCATCACATTCAACGTCAAGGATGTCCATCCGCATGATGTATCGACGATCCTCGACAGCTACGGCGTTGCGATTCGCGCGGGACACCACTGTGCGCAGCCGCTCATGCGCTATCTCGGACAGAACGCTACCTGCCGTGCGAGTTTCTACCTCTACAATACGCATGAGGACATTGACCAGTTTATCGCTGCGCTGAAAAAGGTACGGGGGGTGCTCGGCTATGCCGACTGAAAACACGGCGCTCGGCGATCTCTATACAGAGGTCATTGGCGAGCACAGCCGCTCGCCCGAGAACAAGGGCGAGCTCGCAGCGGCGACCGTGCGTGAGCGCGGACACAATCCAAGCTGCGGCGATGAGATCACACTCGAACTCCAGATTGAGGACGGCATCATCAAGGATGCCGCATTTACGGGGGTCGGCTGCGCCATCTCACAGGCGAGCACGGACATCATGATCGACCTCATGCGCGGCAAGACCGTGGAGGAGGCACAGCGCCTCGCTCAACTCTTCACGTCGATGATCAAACGCGAGGTGACAGACGATGCCGCACTGGAGGAGCTCGATGAGGCAATCGCACTCAAGAACATCTCCAACATGCCCGCGCGCGTCAAATGCGCGGTGCTGGCATGGCATACGCTGGAAGACGTGCTGAAGGAACATTGATCCACACAAACCGTCTTTGATACCATTGAAAATCTGTTAAAATGCTCGAAACCACATGAAACAAGTGGTCTCGAGCGTTTTTATGTTGTGGTTAATTGTGTAAGGGTGGGAATTAGAAGAAGGCTTCAGACAAGGCAGATCCGATGAATGAACCGCCTATGCAGACGACGATCCGAAACGCACTTGACGAGTTGGCACAGACCATGGATGAGACGCTGAAGGGCTTGCAGTCTGTGAAAGCGATGGTGTAGACTCTCAGCAGAGATCGCTCTGCATCTGTCGACCGTATTTTATAGGAATCACTTACTAACAAAAGGAAGCCCATCAAATTGGTGTCGTTTTTTCGTCCGATTGAGGAGGTGAAACAGACGTATAGCAAAGGCTATGTGGAAGATCGAGGATGAGAAGAAGTGGGGAAAAGATGTGCCGAGATGGTGGTGCTGAATTTATCAGAGGTTCTTATATTTTTGCTGAGGACTAAAAGAACAGAAAAGCATATGATTTAATTTTTCCTAAATTACAATATCAAATCGGACAGTAGAGCGTAACAGAATCAAAACTTATGTGAGAAGAGTTTCCAAGGCGGCATCGAAGCACTCCTGAGGCGTATGGTAACCTAGAATCTTTCGTGGCAACGTATTGATCCAGTCCTCCACGCGCTGCACATCTTCCTCGCTTAGATGAGTTATATCCGCACCTTTCGGGATGAAGTAGCGAACAAGAGCGTTCTGCTTCTCGTTCGTTCCACGCTTCCATGGAGCGTACGGATGCGCATAGTAAACTTTTACCTCAGGGACGGGATTCTGCAATGTTTTGGCAAAGATATTTTACCAGATTAATTCTGTATGTTCTACTTTTTATGTGTCCGGTTTCATTTTACAATGAGCCATGATTCAATTTTTCTTCTTTTCGGAGATACTACAATTGACACTGATCTGTAAAGCACTTATAATTAAACTATACTTAGGAATCGCTAATAGAATCAGCAAAATCTTCTTACGCCATTTGATCTGAAATTCTTATATCCTAGAGAAGGCGGTTATTTTCGTTATGAAAAACTATCGTAAAATTTTTCGCATACAGGATAAACGTGCGATCGAAGCTTTGTATAAAAACGTTGAGGTAATGCAAGCAGCGGGGCAATATCCGGAAGAGTTCGATATGCCGATTACACTCCAGTATGAATTGATGTCAGAATGTAATCTGTACTGTAAGCATTGCTACAATGGTTCCGGTGAGCACCATACAACGCGTATGACAGTGGAGCGTTGGAAAGAACTGTCGTGTCATGTAGTTGGGCACGGCGGCATCTTTCAGGCAATTCTATCCGGTGGCGAGCCTCTTCTTCTTGGGAATGACTTGTTTGACGTGATGGATATTCTTCACGATGACGGAACTTCATTCGTCATTATAACGAATGGCTTTCTATTGAGCAGGGAGAAGGTGCAGCGATTGAAAAAATATCGCTACTACTGGCTGCAGGTGTCGATTGATGCCGATACACCGGAGTTGCACGATGATTTCAGACAAGTTCAGGGCAGTTGGGAACACGCTGTTCATGGGGCATTTGAGGTGTCGAGTGCGGGGATTCCGCTCGTCATCGCGCATACAGTGACGCCAAAAACATTGGAGCGACTTCCGATGATGGCGAAACTTGCCTACCGTCTCGGGGCATCCTCCCTGATGGTTGGTCAAGTACTTCCTTCGGGGCGTGCCAATCGCTATGCAGAGGAGATATATCTATCCCCTGAGCAAGAGAATCGTATGTATGAACTCATTGAAACACTGGCACAGGAGTATCGTGGTAAACTAGAACTGCAGCGCTCGTCGGGAATCAAAAATCAATTTGATCGTTATCAAATTGGACCTAATCTCGGTTGTATTATCCGTCCGAATGGAGATGTTCGGTTGGACTGCATGGCGCCCTTTGTTATGGGAAATGTACTCGAAGAGGATTTCTATGATATCTGGCAGAGGAGGGGGAGACGTATATGGAGTGATCCAAGAGTTCAGGAGTTTATTGCCTCTGTGGATGAGGAGGCACAGACAGGGGCAATTCGAAACTATGTCGATGCTGATGTTCGCTTAGATGCATGAATATGTTAGGAGGTTCATCATGGAAAAGCGAGAATATGTAAAGCCGTCGATTGTTACCGAGTCTGATTCGTATGGTTTAGGTGTAGTACCAATAGCTGCGGTGTCTGGCGGCGCAGCGGCTATTGCGGCGCTTGCTGGATATGCCGCAACGCGTGCAGTGACCAATGCGTCCCGCGTCCTTGCGGCAAGAGCCGTAAACTATTTGGGTGAGATGCAGGAAACGGAGGATCTCTGCTGTGTATGAACTGTGGAGGAATCTGGTTCCAACTAAGAATGTGCTGAAAGAGCAGTTGAATGGAGATTTTCTGATCGTTAGTTCACTCACACTGGAGATTTTCTATCTCAATGATACAGCAAGAGAAGTTTTTTCGTTGATGGATGGGTGTAGTTCCATCAACCAGATCATTGATCGACTGATGACTATTTATGATGTTGATAGGTCTGTGCTACAGAATGATATCATTGATGTCATTCGTGATTTACAGTGGAAAAATCTGGTGTCATTAAGGAGACGAGTGGCATGAAGCAATATATTCCTCCCAAGGTTATCAATTATTTTACAGAGCCACAATCAATAGTTCCGTTGGCTGCAGTAACGGCTGTTGAGGTTGGTGCTGGACTCGCAGCAGGTGTAGCAGCGGGATTCTTAGCAGGCCGCAGAGATATCTACAAAGGTCCGAATAAAGGGCTTATGCCGATTGATATAATTACCCCTCCTGAGGTATAAGGTGCGTTTGATATGGATCGAGTAACGATTCTTGGCGGCAAGGTCTTTGCCTGTGAGCAATGCGGTGCTTGCTGCAAGCATTTAGACATTGCGAAACTGTTGCCGCCTGAGTTTGATCGAGGCGATGGTCAGTGCATTTATCTGCTGCCAACAAATCGCTGTGCCATCTATAACAACCGACCTGATATCTGTCGAGGAGAATATCTCTATCATACTTATTTTAACGGCATAGAGATTGATGCATTTTATAATATGCTGCATAAGTTGTGCTTGTCGATCAGAGCGATGTAGTATTTATATGGGAAGAAATCAGATAATTCTACACAGACCTTCGAGATGGTGTATTATATACATTATCGGAGGTCTTATTATTTGACAATAGGGGAGAGGACACCTATGGCACGATTTTATCCCGCGCATGTAGAGGATTTTCATGGGAGCGAGGGGGAGCGGCTGGCGTATCATGCACTCGAGACGCTCGGAGATGACTATACGGTGTTTCACTCCTACTGCTGGCTCGGGGATGGCGTTCGGACGGCGGTGGAGGGGGAGGCGGACTTTCTCGTCCTCCACCCACGTCACGGTATTCTCGCGATTGAGGTGAAGGCGGGCGGGATTGACTACGAGGATGGCACGTGGTGGCAGACGAACCGCAACACGGGGGAGACGCATGCGATCTACCCATTTCAGCAGGTAGGGAAGAGCTGTCGGCGCGTGCTTGCAGAGCTGCAAAAAAGAATGCAGCAGAATGTTCCGCTCGTGGGTAAGGCGGTCTGGTTCACGTCGGTTCAGATTCCACAGGGGAAGCCGCTCCCACTTGAGTCGCCGCGTGACATCATCCTCGATGCGGACGATCTGCGCGCTCCGAAGGAGAGGTTGGAGCATATATACGGGTATTGGCGTGGAGTACTTCAAATTCCGGAGAGCACACAGTCGCCGACGGAGTTTCGGAAGACTGTTCAAATCCTACAGCCCGTGTTCCATATTGTGGAGACGATTGGTTCTGTGTCAGCGGCGGTGGAGCAGTCGACGGCACGACTGACGAACGCGCAGTTCGCGCTGCTTGAGTATTTGCGAGACCAGCGCACGGCGGCAATCCACGGCGCGGCAGGTACGGGCAAAACTTTACTCGCGGCGGAGAAAGCGCGGATGCTTGCGCGCGAGGGGCAGAAGGTCCTCTATCTCTGCTTCAATGAGTTCCTGCTGGAGCGTCTCCGTTCCTGTCGCTGGGATGCGAACATCACGATTCACAATGAGCGCACGCTTGCGGAGGAGCTGATGACGGGGCGGGAGCTTCGCATTGAAACGGTGTTGCGGGAGTTCGAGGAATTTTTCCAAAATGAATACGATGGGACGGAGTGGACATATCCCAACATCATCGTCGATGAGGCGCAGGATTTCCCAAGTGCGCTTCTGGAACAGCTCTCGATGCTCGCCGAGCTTTATGAAGGTGCGTTCTATCTCTTCTATGACCGAGGGCAGGCGATTCTTTCTCGTCGTGTCGACGGACGAGCACTGCAGATGGCACCGGAATGGATTGATGCACACATGGACTGCCGTCTTGTACTCTACCGCAACTGCCGCAATACGGCGGAGATCGGGCGGACGGTGAGCAGCTTCATCACGCGCAGACATAAGAACTACTTGAATGATGTTCACGGAAAGCGCCCGTGTGCTGTATTCGTCTCCCAAAAGGAGGCTCTTGCACAGGCGGTGGCTGACTTTGTACGCCGCATGCGCAGCGCGGAGAAATTGGAGCTGAGGGATATTGTGATCCTCACTGTATCGACGCTCGAGAAATCCGTGTTTGGCGCTCTGACAGAAGTCTCGGGGATCCCCGTTTCGCATGAGCCGGAGGAGGGAAAGCTCTGGTTCACGACGGTGCGTCGCTACAAAGGGCTTGAGGCGAAGGCAGTGCTGCTCGTGGATGTGTGTGTATCTAAGCTCCCTGATTGGATTTGTCAGCGTCTCATCTATGTGGGAAGCTCACGTGCGACGGCATATCTTGAGATGCTCTGCCTCAATGATGTTTCGGCGGCGAAATATCCTGCACTGACGGCGCAGCTTGGAGAGGAGGTTGAACCTTCTCCACAGGGAATTGCGGGCTGGCTCGGAATGGAGTGCAGAGTGGATGGATGAACATTACATTTGACAAAGACCTTGCGTTTAGCCCTTGCATGCGTTGCCGAAACATGGTATACTGTCCCTTGTCGCGTGAGTGCGTATTTCGTGCGCGCTCGCAGAAGAATAACTCTGCCGCTGTAAAACGGCGGCCATAGACCAAAGAGGAGGTGATTTCGTGAGATTGTACGAAGTCATATTTATTGTGAAGCCGATGGAGGAAGATGCGACAAACGCCGTCATCGAGAAGTTCACAAAGCTCATTCAGGCAAATGGCGGTAAAATCGAGAAGGAAGACCGCTGGGGCAAGAAGCGTCTCGCCTATGAGATCAAGGACATGACCGAAGGATACTACGTTCTGCTGTACGTCAATGCAGAGCCTGCCTGTGTCGCTGAGTGCGACCGTGTGATGAAGATCACCGACGATCTGCTCAAGCACATGATCGTCCGCGCAGACGGCATCGAGGAGTAAGGGGCGTATGGAGTCATCCGTACGTTCTGTATGCGTGACGGGATTCATTCAGGAGAGAGAAACCCATGAACAGAGTCATACTGATCGGTCGCCTTGCGCGCGACCCTGAGATTCGCTACACACAGAGCGGCAAAGCATTTTGCCGTTTTACGGTGGCGGTTGACCGCCGCTTCTCGCGTGCAGCACAGCAGGAAGGCCAACAGACGGCTGATTTTATCCCCGTGACATGCTGGGAGAAACTCGCCGAGATCTGCGGCAACAATCTCACCAAGGGGCGCCGCATCGGCGTCGAGGGGCGCATTCAGGTGCGCAGCTACGACGGCAGCGACGGACAGCGCAAGTACGCGACGGATGTGGTGGCAGACAATGTGGAGTTCCTTGATTCCAAGAATGCCGGCAGCGCGCAGGGCGGCTATGATGCATCTGCGCCGCGTTCTGCCGCACCCGCTGCGGGCGGCGGAGCTGCACCGGATATGATGGGACCCGTCATTCCTGATGACGACATTCCATTCTGAGCATGAAGATGATCGAAATATCCTGAAATGAGGAGGGACAGCGAACATGATGAAACGAGATCGGGGCCGCAAGCCTCGTCGCAAGGTCTGCTCGTTCTGCGTGGACAAGGTAGACCATATCGACTATAAGGATGCCGCAAAGCTGCGTCGCTTTACGACGGAGCGTGGCAAGATCCTACCGCGCCGTATTTCCGGCAACTGCGCAAAGCATCAGCGTCAGGTGACGCTTGCCATCAAGCGCGCGCGTAATATTGCGCTTCTTCCGTTTACGGCGGAGTAAACGGATCGCACGACCGCACCTTCGGGTGCGGTTTTTTGTTGGTATCTAAAGCATCCTTAACGCGGCTATGTTACCGTATAGTCAGTGTAATATGAGGAAGGAGCAACGTATGAAAAACAAGAAGTATATCGCCGGAGTGCTGGCTCTTGCCCTGGGTCTCGGCATTGCAGCAGTACCGAGTGCAGAGGCTGCGCCGGCAGTTCAGTCGCTCGATTACATCAACGGGGCGACGAATGAGTACAGTTTCCGCATGAAGGAAGAGGATCGTGTCCATGAGCAGAACGTGCGCAAGATCCGCTTTGAGTTCCGTCGGGACGGCGATCAGGAGAAGTATGATCGTGCGATGAAGGAAGAGCAGCGGCGTCATGACCGTGCAGTGAAGCAGATCAAGCGGGACTACGATCAGCGTACGCCCTGGCGTCGCTAAAAAAGACCTTATCCTATGCCCTTTGACGTAGGATAAGGTCTTTTTTTATTTTTGTCGTTCAACGGTGTCGATCACCGTTCCATCCAGAGCCTCACAGGTGATGCGGAGATGATGTGCATCCGCCTCCAGATAGAGGTAGTTCGATGGTGCGGGATTCGCGGAGGCGGCGAGGTCGTAGGGCTCGGGCGGGACATCGAAGTACTCATCGCCGCCTGGTCCGCCAAGGAGATAGAGCGTCCCCTGTGTGTCCGTCTGCCCCGCACGGATCTGACGCCGCCGATAGGCGTGGACGTGTCCCGTGACAACGAGGTCGATGCCGTACGCATCGAATGCATCCATAAAGACGCGCCCCACGTCACTGATGCCGTGCTGCGTCTCCTGTACGGTCTGATACTCTCCATAGGCGAGAATGTCCTTGTGCATGAGGATGATTTTCCATGGGGCGGAGGATGCCGCCACATCGCGTTTCAGCCAGGCGAGCTGCTCCTCGTTCAGCGCCGCACCGCGCGCACCGCACTCAAGGAACTGTGTATCGAGGACAATCACGTGCACGGCACCAAGATCGAAGGAATAATAGTGCCCGCGAAACGCCGTACTGCCGTTTTCGGGCAGGGCAAAGGTCTTGAGATAGCGCAGCGGCAGGGTGTCCGTCCACGCGAGGCTGTAATACTCGTGATTGCCGAGCACGGGGACGTGAGGAGCGCGTGCGAGCGGGGAAGGATTCCCCTCCATCGCCGCGAAGAAGCTGTCCCAATGCCACGTAGATTCGCCGTTGTCGGTGAGGTCGCCGACGAGTGCGGCAAAATCCGCATCGCTATGACGCTGCCATGCTGCCTGATAGAGGTCGTTCCAGACACTGTAATCCTCCCCGCATTGGCTGTCCGAAAAGAGCAGGGCACGCACGGGCGTACGGACTGCATGTGGGGCAGATAGGGGAATCCAATCGGATGTCCCCGCCGTATGCGTGACACGGTAGGCACCGCCGCCTGCGGGCAGAGGGATCTCTGCGTGGTAGACGAACTGCTCTGTGTCGTCTATGGTGAAATGCGTGTAAGAGGGAACGAATGCCGTGATATGTCCGTCTCTTCCGCTGCGCAGCTCGACATGTGCGCCGCGCAGAAGAGTGGACGCGTCCCACTGGATCATACGCGTGCTGCTTGGCTGTGCCGTAATGATCTGGCGCAGGTGGCGGATGCCGTCTGCTGCGGCTGCGGTACGGGATGAAAAGAGACCGCCGAGTCCCATTGTGAGAATGGACTGAAGGGCGGTCTGAAGGAAATGTCGTCGTGTCATGATTTTTTCTCCACATCCTGTACGGCGGTCTCTGTGCGCATCATGCGTCGTTCAAAACGGATGGCGGTGTAGATGAGAATGGCCGCACAGATAACGACAATGACCAGGCGCGTCTTATCCTCCTGCTGCATGATGAGGTCGTGCCCGATAATTGCCTCGATGCCCGTCGAGGGGAATTTTCCGACAAGAGAGGCGAGGACATAGTCGCGCAGGCGGATCGAGGAGAGGGCACCGACGGCATTCATGACAGCGGAGGGCAGGTACGGCACCATGCGTCCGATGAGCATGATGATGAAGCCTTTGCTGCCGCTGTAGTGATCGACCTTCGCGAGAAAGGGGCTCTTGGCGATCGCTTTTTCCGCCGCATCGCGGAAGTAGAAGCGCATCAGCACGAAGGCGACCGTTACGCCGACGGTCTCTGCGACACAGGACAGGATGATGCCGGGCACAATGCCGAAGAGAATGACGTTTGCCGTCGAGAAGATGACGGCGGGCGGAAAGCCCAGTGCATTGGTAAAGAGGGTGAGCAAAAAGGCGAAGAGGACTGCGCCATCGCCGAAGGTGTGAATGTACTCCACCGTCGCCGGAATATCACCGCTGGCAAGTAGCCTGAAGAGCGAGGGGAGAAACTGCGGTGCAATGAGATGGATGATGACAAAGAGAAGAATGATGGCGAGTGCTGCACCGAGTTTGAGGATGCCCATGCCCTGTGGTCGTTTCACGTGAGTACCTCCTCCTGAGGGGGGTCAGTTCATAAACAACATGGCGAATGCACCGAGGAGCAGGGCGAGACTAAAGCCCTGCATGGCGTTCGCAATGCTTTTGCCGTAGGCGGCGGAAAAATGTGCTGCGATTTTGCGCAGCTCGAAGATGAGGAAGGACAGACAGAAGAAGACGAGAGCCGTGTCGTCCTGTGTCCACCCGTAGGCGAAGATCAGTGCCGTGAGGACGATGCCGGTCTGTTCCCCGCGGGAGAAGAGACGCTGCGGCTCCTGTGCCCGCTCGCGCGCGTCGATCTGTGCGCGGGTCAGCGGGATGCCCATCTCGTCCATTTTTTCCTGATCGCGGTCAAACCACCGGTAGTGGAATCCCATGGATCTTCACCTCCATCGTTTGTTCGGACTAATTGGATGCGATACGCCGCTGCGTCGGCAGATTGCCGGGCTTCGGCAGGTCAGGACGCTTGCTTGGGCGCAGTGATGGCTTCTCGGGCGCAGGCTGTACGGGCGGATTGGGCGCACTCGGCGTGGGATGTGACGGGCGACCGTTTTTATTCTGCGCCGCCTCCATACGCGCGCGCATGCGTGCCCGCTGCTGTTCCTGCTCCGCGCGCTCCTGCTGCATGATGCGCAGGCGCTCCGTCTGCAGCTCGTCTGAGCCATAGTAGACGCGTGCCTCCTCCACGATCTCCGGCAGCTCTGCATAGAGATAGCGGCCGGGGCAGGCTGTCGCGTTAAAGTCGCGATGCCCCTTCACCGTGACGCCCCAGATGGGATCCAGCTGATAGACGGTGCAGAGTGCGGCGATCAGATGCGCGGCACTGTGTTTCTGTGCCTCGGTCGGGACAGCATCCTCGAAATTTCCGACGATGTTGATGCCGACAGTATGTCGATTCTCGCCGTAGACGTGTGCGCCGACGGTGCCCATGGGGCGTCCCTCCTCGATCGTGCCGTCCTTGCGGATGAGGAAGTGGTAGCCGATGCCCGCCCAACCATTGTGCAGATGCCACTCATGGACGGTCGCGGCGGAGACATCTGCGTTCGTGTTGCCAATGTGATGAATGACGATGCAGTCCGTGACAAAGCGGTTTTCGAGTGCGCCAAAGGAGAGATACGTCGGCTTTATCGTCACGCCCGGAAGGGCGGAGGGAATGTACCATGATGCTTCTGCTGCATCGGGGAAAAAGGGGAAAAGGGCTGCACCGATGCCGACGAGGGTCATGCGGCGCAGAAAGTCTCTACGGTTCATGTGGAATCTCCCGGGAAATGATCGTGTGGTCGTGGATGCGCAGCTCTGTCTCATGCAGCGCATAGAGGGTCGAGCGATGCCCGACGCTGATGATGCCCGACGAAGGAAGCTCCTGTCGGAGCAGCTCGTATAGGGCGCGTTCGCGCGGCTCGTCGAGGGCGGACGTTGCCTCATCGAGAAAAATCCAGTCAGGGCGGATGAGCAGGATACGTGCAAAGGCAAGACGCTGCTGCTCACCGAGCGACAGGATACGGCTCCAGTCGTCCGTGTCGGATAGGCGCGGTGCGAGGTGGGGGAGTCCGACCTGCGCGAGCACGCGCGCCATCTCCGTATCGGAGACGGCCGCCGTGCACGGGTAGGAGAGTGCGCGGCGGAGTGTGCCGAGCGGCAGGTAGGGATGCTGCGGGAGGAAGAGGCGCGATGAGCCCTCCGGCATCGTCACAGTGCCGCTGCCCGCGAACCAGATCCCTGCGACAGAGCGCAGGAGCGTGCTCTTGCCGACGCCCGACTCCCCCGTGACGAGAGCACGGCTGCCCTGCGACAGGGTCAGTGCGGAGACGGCAAAGAGCTCCGCACCGTGCGGGAGCGCGACGTGTAGATCGCTGAGACACAGTGCGTCCTCCGCATCGTCCTCGTGGACGATCATGGGCGGAACGGCAGCTGCCTCGTTGATATGCGCCGTAAAGCCCGACAGTCGCTGGATGACGGCGGACAGCTCGGCGATGGAGCTGTAGGAGTCAACGAAGAAGGACAGCGCATCCTGCACACGGCCGAATGCTGAGATGGTCTGCATCAGACCGCCGAGGGCGATCTCGCCCGCATAGTAGCGCGGCGCCGCCATGATGAGCGGGAAGATGATGGCGAGCTGCCCGTAGCCGTTCACATAGAAGTTCAGCAGCTTCGTCCGCCGCATCAGCCCCCAGTAGTTTTTAATGACATTGGCAAAGCGCTCCTTGAACCCCTGTGTCTCTGCCATCTCGCCGCGATAGAACGCGATGCTCTCGCTGTTCTCCCGCACGCGCATCATGCTGAAACGGAAATCCGCCTCGTAGCGCTGCTGATCGAAATTCAGCCGGATGAGTTTTCGCCCGACCAGATGGACGAGGACGCTGCCAACGCCCGCATAGAGGAGGGACAGCCAGAACATATAGCCGTAGATGGTGAATGTCTCACTCCCGATGGGGACAGTGAGCGCCCCTGACAGATTCCACAGCACGACGGCGAATGCGCCGAGTGTCGTGAGCTGTTTCAGTGCGCCGACGAGAAGCGTCAGCGTCAGCGTGACGAACTGATTGATGTCCTCGCTGATACGCTGGTCGGGGTTGTCCGTGTCGCTGCGCAGTACCTGCAGACGATAGTAGACCTGCCCACGCATCCAGCGCGCTAGATACTCCTCCGTCATCCATGTACGCCAGTGGATCGTCAGCATCTGCCGCAGATAGACGGCATAGACGGCAATGACGATGTAGAGGAGGGCAAGCCCCGTAAACGTGCCGATGAGCGGCCAAAAGGAAGCCCAGTCATACGCTTGGAGTGCATCGTAGAAATTGCGGTACCAGTCGTTGATGCGGACGAGCAGATAGACCATGACGAGATTGAGTACGATCACGGATGCAAGCAGTCCGCGCGCTTTCCACTTTTCCGCAGAGCTCCAATATCCCTTGAACAGCTGCCAAAAGCCACGGATGAGGGGCAGTTTCACACCGTATCCTCCTTTTTTGAACGAACGGTATTTATTATAGTATTTTTTCATCAGAACCGCAAGGGAGCGCATCGGGAAATGAAAGATGCTATCATTGACGGATACATCAATATATAGTAGAATACAGCCGTATCGAATATATGTTTATCGAGCGGAAAGGACTTGCCATGGATTCTATCGCGCAGGGCATCATGTTTTTCAAGCAGGGCGGCATCGTCATGTATTTCTTGGCGATTGCGTCCATTTTTGTTGTCTTTATTGGGATCGAGCGCGCATTTTACTTTGCACGCGCGGATGCAGGACGTGCGTTTGCGCACGCCTTCATGCTCCATATTGCCAATGCTCGCTATGCGGAGGCACTTGCCCTTGCACGCGACCAGCGCGGCGCGATTGCCGACATTCTGTTCAGTGCGATCACCAAGAACAGCAGCCGCGCCGACCGGATGAGTGCCTATATGGAGATCCAGTCCGGCATCGCCCTCTCCAAGATGCGGCGGCGCATCTACTACCTGAGCGTGATCGTGACGATGGCGCCGCTCCTTGGCCTCCTAGGGACGATCAGCGGCATGATTACGACGTTCAGCGTGTTCAACATCCAGGCGGGCGAGCCGGCGGCGATCACGGGCGGCATCGGTGAGGCGCTGATTGCGACGGCGATGGGACTCTGCGTTGCCCTCGTTGCCCTGATGGTGCATGCGTATTTCTCCCAGCGGATCGAGAACATCGTCACGGATATGGAGATGTGCTTTTCCGCTGCTGAGAGCAGCCGTCTCGCTCTCGCCGACGCTGCCGGCGTCACGGCGGACGATGCAGCGGAGGGGGCGGCACAATGAGACTGCGTGACCGCAGGGCATTCGGAAAGCCTGAGGTCGTCATCATTCCGATGATCGACATCATGTTCTTCCTGCTCGTCTTCTTCATCATGAGTACACTCTACATGGTCAACGTCAAGACCGTGGATGTCAATCTCCCCAAGGCGCAGTCGGCACAGACGCAGCTGAACGTGACCTATCTCGTCACGGTGCGCAAGGATGGCTCGCTCTGGCTCGAGGATCAGCCGATTGATGCGGATACCCTCGTGCAGCAGGCACGCATGGAGTCACAAAAAAATCCGCGCTTTGCCGTCGTTGTGCGCGCGGATGGGGATATGAACTACAGCGGCGTCATGGAGCTGCTGGATCGCTTCCGCCAGGCGGGGATTACGCGCTTTGGACTGGCGGCGCAGTAAGGGAATAGAAACAGGGACTGCTCTGTACGATTTCACTTCGTACAGTAGCCCCTATCTTTATCGAAATGCGCCGTAAAACCCCTCGCTTCAGCTATGGGGATATAAGGCGCGTCCGCCGAATTTGCGTAAGCAATTGAAGGCGGACGACTGCTCTAGCCGTTGTATTAGCTATAAAAATATAATATAATACATCTATGGACAGAGTATATCATTCAAACCATAACATTGTGTATTCCTGTAAGTATCATATTGTGTTTTGCCCGAAATACCGTCGCAAAGTGCTGGTCAATGGCGTGGACACGAGACTGAAGGAACTTGTGCAATCCATCGCTGACGAGAACCGTTTTGAGGTCATTGAGATGGAAATCATGCCAGACCATGTGCATTTGCTTTTGGAGGTAGACCCGCAGTTCGGGATCCACAAGGCGGTAAAGACCATAAAGGGCAAGACCTCAAGAATACTTCGACAGGAATTTCACTGGCTGACAACAAAGCTGCCAACGCTTTGGACAAACTCGTATTTCTGCTCGACGGTAGGAGGCGCGCCACTGGAAATCGTCAAGCAGTACATTGAAAGCCAAAAAACTTCGCAAAGGAAGTGAGGAAATGGAGACGTATACACTGGGCTACAAGTTCCGTATCTATCCGGACAAGGAACAGACGGAGCTCATCAACCGCACGCTCGGTTGCTGTCGTTTTGTCTACAATCATTTTCTCGCTGTCCGTCGTGACCAGTGGCAGACCAACCACAAGTCCATAGGCTATCTTGAGACAGCGCGTCTCCTGACGGATCTGAAGAAGCGCGAGGAAACTTCCTGGCTGAAGGAAGTGGACAGCATGGCCTTGCAGGAATCCCTGCGCAACCTTGACCGCGCGTTCCAGAACTTCTTCAAGCTGCACACCGGCTACCCGCACTTCAAGTCGAAGCACAGCCACAGCCAGTCGTACAGGACGCGCAACCAGTCGAACGGTGTCCGCATTGTCGGCAATAAAATCAAGCTGCCGAAAATCGGCTTTGTGAAAGTCAAGCAGAGCCGCGCTTTCGACGGCAGGGTTCTCTTTGCCACAGTGAGCCGCGCCGCGTCAGGGAAATACTATGTCTCGCTCTGCGTGGAGCAGGACAAGGAAAAGCTCGTGCACCCGAACAAAGGCGGGCAGATTGGCATTGATGTCGGACTCAAGGCGTTCTACACGGACAGCAGCGGGAATACCGTAGAGAACCCGCATACGCTGAAAAAGCTCCTTGTGAAGCTAAAGCGTGAGCAATGCCGCCTGTCACGCAAAATGTCAAAGTCTCAGAACAGAGACAAGGCGCGTATCCGCCTTGCCCGCGTGCATGAGCGCATTGCAAATATCCGCAAGGATTTCCTGCACAAGCAGACGACACGGCTAGCCCGTGAGAACCAAACGGTAGCCGTGGAGCACCTGAATGTGAAGGGAATGCTCAAGAACCACAGGCTCGCGCAGGCAATCTCGGATGTAGGCTGGTCAGAGTTTTTCCGCCAGCTTGCCTACAAGACAGAATTGCACGGCGGGGAACTCCTGGAAGTCGAGACGTTCTATCCGTCGAGCCAGACCTGTTTTGCCTGTGGCTGCCAGAACAAGCTGGTAAAGGACTTGAACGTCCGCGATTGGGTTTGCCCTGTCTGCGGCGAGTACCACGACCGCGACCATAACGCGGCAAGGAATATCCTGCGGCACGCCTTGGCGAGCAAAGCCGGGACGGCCTGAGAACATACAGAAAATACCGTGGGGCACACGGAAATTCACGCTTGGGGAAATCGTGTAAGACGTCAATTCTTTGGAGGCGACGCAGTGGTTGTCGAACCAAGAATCCCCTGCCTTTAGGCATGGGGGAGTGTCAAGGCATCTTTCGTTCCACCACGGGCGCAGACTCCAGCCGCACCTCGAACGTGCGCGGCCATGGGTAGTACGCGGTGATATTGCTCCGCACGACCCGCAGCGTCATGCCGTTTTGGATCACGGGCGTGCGGAATGCGGCGGTCGACTCATAGCTATTCATGCGCCGGCGCAGATCGTTCATCAGGAGATCGTTCGCCCAGCGCCAGTTTCGCGTGAGATCGAGATCGGCACTGTTCGCATAGCCCGCACGGCGGAGCGCGTCGTTCACGCGGTCAATCGTCTCCTTGAGGTAGAACTCGTCCTCTGCTATGCGCCCTGTGAGAAAGGCGAGATTTGCAGCGGCGGCGCGTTCCCGCGCCTCTGCTGTCGCGGCATTTTTCATGGCGCAGTGATAGAGAATGGCCTCCGCGACTGCCGTACCGATGGCGTTGCTCGCCGTATTCCACCCCGCGTATGCCGTCAGGGCGTTCACGGGGACATTTTTTTCGGTCAGTATGGGGAGCAGCGTCTCCTCCGCACGAAAATGACGTGAGAGATCGACGAGCGCGACGGATCTTCCTGCGGAAAGCAGTCGATGGATCGCAGCGGCAGAGGGAGCCCGTGTGCCAAGCGTATCCGTGTCGCTGTCGCCCGCCGCGATGAAGAGGGTCAGGTCGCTGTCCGCATTATCCGCCGCGAGCACGCCGCCGAGCATAGTGATCTTCTCCCGTGCCGTCACATCGTTCGAGACCGCCATAAAGGGAAAGACGGCATCTGCCATATCGTCACGCGCATAGCGGAGTGAAATGCGCGGAGGAGTGCCGCCGCGCGCACGCAGATCATCGACGGCCATCCGTGCGAGCATCGAGAGCGCAATCTCATCCGCTCCGTGCACAATCATCGCCCGCTCCGGGGCGATATTTTTTTGTGCCAGCAGGGTGGAGAGTTCCACCTTTTTCAGATTGCCGACAGAGAACTCCTCGCCGTCGTCCTGCCCGAGCACAAGGCGCGTGAGCGTGCCCTCCTCGGTGAGCGTAATGAGCATGGCGGCGAGTGCCGTACTCTCGTCGAAGTGCGCAAGATACTTTTGCAGATCCGCATCGGGGATCTCGGCGCGCAGACGTGCCATTTCCTCTGCATCGACCGGCAGCCCCGCGCCCGCACGCCCCAGGAGACGGGCATAGGCGAGAAGCGCGCGCCGCTCGCGCCAGCCCTCGATACCGTCCTGCGGGATCGCGCGCGGCAGAATATAGAACGCGTGCAGGGGGACATCGGGATGCGCTGCATGCAGGTCACGGAGATACGCGGCCAGCGCATTGATGTCCTCTGTCGAGATATGCGCCTCGCGTGCGGCGAGAAGCCCGCCCGAGAGCAGCTGATCGACCGAGAGAATGGCGGCATCCGCCTCATGGATATGTGCAGCCACCCAGCTTCGCATCGCTGCCGTATCGCCTGCCATGGAGTAGTAGTCCATCAGCTCGGACGGCGGCGTCATGACCTCTCGTCCGATGATTTTACCGCCGTTTACGACAAACGCCCCGCACGGCGGGCGCGAGTCGAGCGGGACGAGCAGGATGGGACGCCGCACCGCCCCATCCTCCGTAACGGTGGAGAGCGACCGCCACTGTCCTGCGTATGTGGGGTGGAAGACAAAATGAAAGAGGAGGAGGGAGAGCGCGAGAAAAGCGGTGACCATCCCAAAACTTTGCTTCATGCAGAATCCCCCTTCTTTTGCTTCATCAGAAGTATTTTACTGGATACCACCCTGTTCTGCAATCCGTTGTTTGCTGTAGAAGCAACAAGCTGCCCGAAAAGGTGCAGGGGAAATGGGACAAATGTGTGCACTGCGACCGCTAGGTCATAGCAGATAACATGAGAATATATTTCTTGCCTATTGCGTTAATTTTAGATAAAATAAGAGACAACTTAGGAGGTGCGCGTTCATGAATCAGAATATTGCAATCAATTTTTTCAGCCCGGTACGATGCGAAAAAGACCCCGATGCGGAAACCGGGCTGCGGATTTCTATTGTCAGAGAAGGTAATTTTATTCTGGAGGTGGGAAGTGAGCCGTTCCCGGGATTTCAGACGAACGAAGCACCGCTTGCGAATGTGGTCGATCTGCTGGCACAGAAGGGGGAGCGTCTACACCGTGTCTATTGCCTCGTCACGCCGCAGTGCCTCTCGGCGGAGATGGGCGGCGAGGATAGAGGCCTTGTGGTCGAGGAGCACGGAGAGCGCAGCAAATACCCCAGTCAGTTCGAGTTCTGGTGCAGTCGGATGAAACGACTTCGTCCTGCGCTTGCGGAGACGGACTTCATACCGATACTACTCCACTATCATGAGGATACACTGATCGAGGACATCGAGAGTCAGGTCGCATCTCTGACCGAACGCATCAAGGCAGATGCCGGTGGATTCGCCGAATGGCATGCCTGTCACATCTATGCGGATATTACAGGCGGGGCACGCTATGTCACCATGATGATGACATCCGTCATGCAGTTTTTGCAGTATGACGGAATGCGGGTCGAGAAAATGATCTATGCGGATTTCAAGACATTGTCGCGTGAGAACCGCATATTTGATGTGCATGGCACCATTGATGTCTATAAATTGGTCGCGGGAGCGGACGCATTCGTTTCCTATGGTATTTCCCGGACGATTGAGGAGTATTTTGACTACGATGCAGAAAGCGGCACCTCCGGCAAGCCGATTAGCGACGCTCTCAAGGGCGTGCTTCGTGCCATGCACACGTTTTCGGATGCCATCCAGATCTGTCAGACGGGCAATATCCCACCGGCGCTTTCCGCACTGAGTACAGCGATTACGATATTTTTGGATGTGCCCGAGGAAGATCGTACGGTTGACGATCGTATGTTCATGCAGCTCATCGATACGATCACCGAGGGCTATGGCGAATTGCTCGGAGAGGCAGAGGATGAAGCGGAGCGCTACGTGCCGATTATCCGCTGGTGCAGAGATAAGGGGCTGCTTCAACAGGCAATGACACTTGCGACCGAGTGGCTTCCCGTATGCTTCGTGCGGCAGGGGATCGTCCGTCCGGTACCGGCATATATTTCCTGTGCAGAGCGGGCAGTAGATCGGATGCACCCCGGCTGGATGCAAAATTTTATCATAAATTCGACACAGTACTGGAATGCGATACAGAAGATGTGCGTCGATACCTACAAGCATATACTTAGGGACGCGTTGGAACATGGGGTTGTTCCGGAGGGGGCTCCCTCGCTTGTCCTCTCTTATTGCAAGTTGGGGCAAACCTTTCAGCATTTGCGCGGAAATCCAGCGGAGATACGGACTCTTCCGGAGGACGTTTTGTGGCTGTATGAGCTTGTCTGTGCGCAAATTGAGAAGGAGAACACTGGGCAGAGGTGGACGGTTCCGAAACTTTTACAGGACGCCGCAGCATGGGATCGGATCAAATCGAAGCTGCTTAACAAAATCTTAGAGAAGAAAAACAATCCACTTGTATTCCGATTGCTGGGGATTCAAGAGTGCAAATTCCCATCCGGAAGTTCTGACGACCTAGATCGGCGTTGGGCAGCGTGGGAGGATACATGGATCAAAATGCTGGATACCATGGGGATTGTGCAGACGGACTGCGGCAGGAAACACATGATGTCCTGTCTGCGTGCGTACTTCTACCTGCGTGAGCAGCGCAATCAGGTCAATCATGCGACCGCAGAAAATACACTGGGGCGCAGGGAGATTGAAGGCTTGTTGGACAATGTACTGGCAAAACTTTCTGCGGCAGCATCGAATTCACAGGAGGAGCGGTAATATGCGGACGAACATCATGCTATGCTTCTTGAGCGACGTCAAACTCGATCGGGAGACGGGGGCAATATCCGGTGTAGACTACCAGAACATCGGCGAAAAAAAAAGATGCCATACGACAAATGAATCTGCCGTCCGCTATCTTCTTAGCGGAGCGCATGAGCCCGCAGACCAGCTGTCGCGCCTCTTTCTCGTGCGGACGAACAAGGTGGCGGGGGCTATTCAAGGCTATAACGCCACGCATGACTGGGAGCAGACGCACTATGACTACTTTCTGCACCGGATATCGGATATCGTGCCGCACGCGGAGCAGATCGCTGAGGCGATTGACTTTGACGAGAATGAGCCGATAGAGGAAAATATGAACGTGCTCATCGACGTCTCCTCTCATGTGCGCCGCTATGCGAAGGTCGTCCGAAAAGATCATCCCGACACAGAGATTATCCTCCACGTTGACGTCACGGGTGGGCCGCGCAATGCCTCCATGATCCTCGTCGCGCTCATGCGGCTGCTCCAATATGAGAACATCCGCATCGGCAAAGTCCTCTACTCCGATTACAACAAAAAACGAGTTGAGGAGGTCAACCCGCTCTATTCCTTCTTCGACCTCGTCGCAGGGGCGGAGGAGTTCGTCCGCCACGGAGAAGTCACAGTGATGAATCGCTTCTTTGAGCAGCGTGAAAAAAGTCAGGCACTCAGAGCACTGCTCGCGTCGATGCGTAAATTCGCCGAGGAGCTGAAACTCTGCCACTATGGCGATCTGCGCGATGCGATTGTGGAACTTCAGCGGTCGATCACAACGTTTTCATCCGCCGCGACGGGCAGTGCAACGGCGGAAGCAAAACAGAGTGATGAACTCATGCGTCAGATGCTCGGGCGCATCGAGGAGGACTATACGAAGATCCTGAAGGAGGAACTTGACGACATCGCGCTCATCCACTGGTGTATTGCACATGACCTCCTCCAGCAGGCGATGACGCTCGTTACCGAACGCGTCCCGGAGGCACTCGTAGACTCCGGCTTTCTATCCCTGTCGTCCGAGGAGGTGCAGGCGCTATTTGAATGCAAGCTGGAAGAGGACTCCATGCATCGGAACAGAGGGGTCTTTCTAGTCACTGAGTTCAAGTACAAAAATATGAAGAACTTTCAAAAGGCGAAAAATGAATGGCGAGAAAAACGACAACGGTTCTTTAAGGAATTTCGGCAGGAAGTGACGGAGGATAAAATTAACGAGTTTGTTGATGGGAGACTCTCAGATCGTTTCGACGTTCGTCTGAAAGATGCGGAGACGCTGCGCGCCTTCCTCTTGTGGCTGAACCGTATGCGCAGCCCGGAGAAGTGCAGTTTACAGCATACAGAACATGGCCGTATGTATCTGGAACAGATCAAACCGATATACATAGACGCCACGCAGGGAGACTGGGATGCTTTGCTTGCCAATACAGATAATTTCGTTGTAGCAAAGCTCATTAGAATCTTGGGCAGCCAAGACAGTAAATGTCCATTCCTTGACATTGAGTGGAAACCGGGGGCATGTCGGCTGTATGAGGCAGGAATCGAGCCGAGGGATAAAAATCTCGCAGAGGATATTCTCGACAAGTATTTTGTCATCAAAGATGAGCGCAACCATACCAATCATGCGCGCGCGGAAAAGGGGCGTATGGCGGTGGACAGCCTCAAGAACATCATGGAGCAGATCCTAACAGACACCGAGATCGCATGCCGCATGGCAAAGGAGTAGGCATGACAACATTCATCAACCACACGAACCACCCCTCCTCGCGTTGGGAGGAGGGGCAGAGACAGGCCGCAGAGGCGTATGGAACCATCGTCGATCTTCCCTTCCCGCGCATCCCCGCCGACTGGGACGCGCAGGCGGTACACCGTCTGGCAGAGGAAAACGCGCAGGAGATTCTCGCGCGAAAACCGATGGCGGTGCTTGTGCAGGGCGAGTTTACCTATACCTTTGCACTCGTATCCCTGCTGAAAGCGGCAGGAATTGCCGTCCTCTCCGCGTGCAGCGAACGCCTTGTACGCGAGCGCACGGATGAGAACGGGGAGATCGTACGCGAGTCACGCTTTGTATTTCGCCGTTTCCGCGCCTACTGATTGCAGGCACCCCTTTGCATAGAGTACCTGTGTCCTTAGGAGGAAAATATGTTAGGCATCCTTGTCCTCCGCCTGCGCACGGAGCGCGGCGGTCATTACTCCCTGTTCCCCGGCAAGCTGCTGCACGGAGCGCTCTTTCGCTGCATTGCCGCATACGATCCGGCGTTCGCGAGCGAGCTCCATGCACGGAAGATGAAACCCTTCACCATCGGATTTTTTCGGCGCACCGGCAGAAGTGCCACAGCCGTCCTCCGCGCACAGGAACTCAACGAACCGCACTACGCGGAGGGGGAGGAACTGCTGCTGCGGCTGACGGCACTCGACGAGAACGTACTTGCGGCACTCCTTCGGATTCCGCTCGGAACAGTGCTGGCGGCGGGGCAGCTCTCCTTCATCGTCGAGGAAATCCTTGCCGACGGACGGGAAAACACGGGTGTCATCGCAGAGGAGGAACTGATCGCTGCGGCACTTTCGGCAGAGGATGCACAGAAAATACGCGTTTCATTCCGCTCGCCGACCGTCTTTCGTGTAGACAAGGACGACTGTGCCGTCCCACGTCCCGCGCTCATCTTCGCCTCCCTCGCGGACAAGTGGATATGGCAGGAGCTTCCCTTTGCCGTGGACAAAGATATCGTGCGTATGGTCGCAGCGAAACTCATACCGCTGGACTGGCGGGGCGCGGGTGTCAGGATTCGCCAGAGTGAGCGCAAAACGATGCCGGGGTTCACAGGGACGTTTGCGTTCAGCATAGAACGACTCTCCGCAGAGGAGCGGGAGATCATCCTCCTACTCGCACAGTTTGCCCCGTTCTGTGGCGTAGGTCGCCTGACCGCACAGGGCTTTGGGGAGACCACCGTGGCACTCGGATAAAAATAAGGATTGTCTTATAGAACTGTTATCAAAGATGAAGGAAAAAGAGTAGAAATGCCGAAATAGAATGTATTCTATATTGAGGAGGTCGAGCTATGCAGTACAAGGCAATACTCTTTGATACGCGCTCCATACAGAAGTACATCTTCTCGAGCAATCAGCTCAAGACAAACATCGGTGCGTCCTATCTTGTGGAGGCTGTCTTCGAGGAGATACTTCTGCCGGCAGTGCGTGAAATCCTAGGGGCGGATACACTGGATGACATGTCGTGGAAGCGGCCGGAGGACACCGATTGGTCGTCCATGACGGCAGCAGCGCGTGTGGGCTACATCGGCGGCGGCAAGGCATTGCTTCTCTTTGCGGAGCATGTGGACGACGACATCCTGACCGCCGTCATCGCTGCGTTCACGAAAAAGCTCCTGATCCATGCACCCGGGCTTCATACCGGTGCGGCGACCGGCACACTCGAACTCGCGGCGGACGGACGCTACATTGGAGCGGAGCGGCTGAACCCTCTTTTCGACCGACTCAAGGAGGGGCAGAACACTGTATTTCCGGCAGTCAACGTACCCTACACCGGGCTGACTCTTGCGTGCAGCGAGACCGGGGAGACGGCAAACGCATGGGTAGACGGTCGCTTCTGCTCGTGGGAAGTCGCCGCCAAACTGCATCCCACATTCCCGTCGGGAAGTGGAGAGGCGGATATGCAGCAGGCACTCATGGACAAACTCATGACCGCTTTCACACCCGAAGAGCAGGAACACTTTATCGGACGCTATGACTTCCCCGTCGAGTTCGCCCGCCTTGGACAGAAAACGCCGAAGAATGATATTGCCGTCGTGCATATCGACGGCAACAACATGGGGCGGAAATTTCAAGGCTGCGAAACACTGACCGCATACATCCGACGCTCACGTGGCATCCGTCACGATACCCTTGCCGCCTTTGCCGCACTCGTCAAACACATCGTGGAGCATATTGACCGGTACAAGGACAGTCTCGATCTCAGAGACGAGCATGGGCTCTGCACCCTTCCCGTTCGTCCTATCGTTCTGGGCGGCGACGATATGACCTTCGTCTGCGCGGGCAAGGCTGCCGTGGAGTTTTCGGCATTTCTGATGCAGCACCTGATGGAGAAAAACATTGCCTCCTGCGCTGGCATCACCATCATGAACACCTCATACCCGTTCTTTCGTGCCTACGAGATGGCAGAGGAGCTATGCGGCACAGCGAAGAACGAGATGCGTGCGCTGGAACGTGCGGCAGGACACGAGGTGGACTCCTGCTGGCTCGACTTTGCCATCCTGCACGGCGAGCAGCCGCCGACACTGGAACAGTTCCGGGCACGGGAGTATCGCGGTGCGCGCGGGGATCTGCACTTCGGCCCGTACCGCGTTGATACGGACGGAGCGGGTGCGACGGACGAGCGGCACATCACCGCCCTCCTTGCGGGCGTACGGGGACTGCGTAGGCTTCCGCGGAACAAGGTCAAGGAACTGCGGCGCGTCCTTGCCTATGGAAAACACGAGCAGCAGCAGTTTATGACACAACTAGGTCATCTGAACCTGCAGCTGCCCGATGTACCTGCATGGCATGCTTACGCGGAGAACCTGTGGGAACAGGAGCGCACACCCTATATGGATGCGATTGAACTCATGGACTATGTCATGGATGGGGAGGTGTAGTTATGGCAAAGAACCGGAGTAAAGACGGCAAAACAGGGCAGAAAAAAATCAAGTATGGAAAGAAAGAACCAGTTGTCCGTCAGAGCACCCGAGAGCCAGATGAACCACAGATACGGCAAGCCGACATCGTAGATCCGTTTGCCATGATGCAGACACAGCCTGCTGGCCTCGGAGATATCGACCCCGCTGCCCCGATTCGCATCCACATCCGAACCTTCTCCCCGCTCCATCTCGGCACGGGCTACGCGGATATCCACGTCGATGCGGACGTGGTACAGGATGATGTCGGACTGCCGTATTTCCCCGCCAAGCGGCTCAAAGGACTGCTCTATGAGAGTGGCTGCGAGGTTGCAGAGATGGCAGAGACCGCGGAACTCGACCTCTTTGACAGGGCGGCGCTCGATACGCTCTTTCAGCGCGGACGTGCGGAGCAGGTGCGGCTCATCCTACACAACCTCTATATGGAACAGTACGAGGAGCTCCATGCAGATCTCAAGCATCTGGAGGAAAAATATCCCTCCATCTTTCGTCCGGACGACGTCCTCGGCGTCTACGCGAACCTGCGCTGGCAAACACGGATCAACCGTGAGACGGGCATAGCGGAGCAGACCACACTGCACAACATGCGCGTCATCGAAAAGGGCGCAGAGTTCAGTGGAGAAATCCGGCTAGTCGACGCAGACATAGCGCATCTGCGCATCCTCGCCCTTGCCGTACGCAACCTTTCGCAGTGCGGCGGAAAACGGACACGCGGATTTGGTAGGATCGGATGTACCCTGCGGCAGAACGGCAAAGACATCGTACCTGCGCTCATAACGAAGGCACTCGGGCGTCAGGGGCGGAAAGGGGGCAGACGCTGATGCAGATGATGAAGGTTCGTATCCGAACAAAAGCACCGATGATCCTCTCCGCACCGGGACATACATCCGTCATGACCGCGACGCAGGACAGCTTCAGTGGCTCCGTACTGCGCGGCATCTTTGCCACGCGCTTCATCGAGATTGCTGCACTTGGAAAAGAAGCGCATGAGAATGACGACTTCATGCGCCTCTTTTATGGCGGCCTGCGCTTTGTTGATGCCTATCCCGTCGAGCCCATGACACAGACGCGCGCGATCCCGCTGCCGCTCTCCGTACAGCGCGCGAAGGACGGCAGTGCGATCTGTGACCTCATGTACGGAGAGGCTCCGCGCGATGGGGGCTTCAAGAGCATGCGGGGCTTTGCCGCCGTCTGCGACAAAGGACTGCACCCCGTCGCCGTGCAGAAGGAGATCCGCCTCCACATCAGCCGCAGCGATCTGAATGGCGGCAGCGGCAAGGAACGTCTCGCCGGCAGGAGCATGGACGGCGGCATATACAACTACGAAGCGATTGCACAGGGACAGAGCTTTGAGGGGCTGATCTGCGGCACGGCGGAGGAGCTTCGCCTTCTCTGTGACACCATCGGCACAGAGACGTTCTCCTGCTGTGCAGGACGCTCCAAATATACACAGTACGGACAATGCGAGATCACCGTGATGCCGGCAGAGGACATCCCCCTGCCGCCCATCCCGACCGAGGAACGCTTCTGTCTCCGATGCGAGACCCCCTTCCTGCCGCATAGAGCCGTGCCGGGGGATGCACGCTCCATGCTCGACGAAGTCGTTGCCGCGCTCAATGCAGGGACAGGCGGCGGCTTCCTACTGGCAGAGGAACAGCGCAGCATCTACGCACAGGCGGAGGACATCGACAACTTTGTCGGCGTATGGGGAATGCGCCGCCCACGCGAGACGGCGCTCAGTGCGGGAACCGTGTTTGCCATTCGAAAAACAGGCGGCTGGCAGCCCGGTGACATGGAGGCGGTGAACGCCGTCCTGTGCAGTGGCGTTGGGCGCCGCACAGAGGAGGGGTTCGGACAGCTGCGCATCTGGGACGGCAGGGGGCTCTGCTGCATCGCGCAGGATTCGCCCGCACCCGCAGCGCGCGAACTCTGCACAGAGAGCAGACGTATCGCAGAGCAGATCATCCTCGCCCATATCATCGAACAGATCCGCGTGCTGGCGGCAGAGGATGCAGGGCGCGCCCGCAGGACATTCCCGCCCGATACATCTCACGCATTCGCACGCCTAGACAGCGTTCTCGGCATACGCCCGCAGGGCGCCTGTGAGCGTATACGGCAGATCGTATTGGCGACGAAAGAAGGAATGCCACTCGGCAAAACGCTGGAGAACGTCAAGATCGAAGGGCGTCCCCTCCGATCCTACCTCGGAGAGATCATACACGAGGAAATGCCCTATGCTGCACGGGAGCGACAGAACGTCACCGCAGATCAAGACCTCATCGACGCAGGAAAAGAAATCGGCGTACGGGCGGCGGCACTCCTGAAGCGGGAAGAAGTGTTTTACGCATACTGGCACACATTCTTCCGCTTTGCAAGAAAAACGGCAGGTAAGGAGGAGAAGGGGGGCGAAAGCGCATGAATACGAACGTGAACCCGGCGCAAATACTGGGACGCATTACCGTACGAGGCAGACTGCACCTTGCGGCGCCGCTGCTCATCGGCGAAGGAGAGAGCGGGGAGGAGCGGAACGACCGAGACATCCACGTCCTGCGCAGCAAGACCGGCGTACCGTTCATTCCCGGCACATCGCTGGCGGGTGCGCTGCGCAGCCTCATCGAAGTAGAAAACCCGTGTGCGGCAGACATCCTGTTCGGCACAATGCACCGCACCGGTGGGGAGACCGTGCGCGACGAGCGTCAGAGCGCCGTCTCCCTCTATGATGTAGAGCTCAACGATGCAGTGATCGGATCCCGTGACGGCGTCCACATCGACGACGTGACAGGAACGGCAATCGACGCGCATAAATACGACTACGAAATCGTCGAGAGTGGAGCAGATGGCACATTCTATGCCGAGATCCTCCTGCGCCGCGTCCATCAGAAAGACGAGCACATGCTGAAAGAGACCCTTCTCCGCCTGAGCGAACTCCTGCGCGGCGGCTTTCATGTCGGTGCGCTCAGCACCAAGGGATTTGGACGCATGCAGCTGCGGGATATGGTCGTGGACTGCTACGACTTCCGCAGGCCGGAGGACGCCATCGCGTGGCTCTCGCCCCAGCGTGGCAATGCCGCTTGGCACATGGCGTATGACGATGCGGCGCAGATGGAGCCGCCGCCTGCGGATGGCGACTTCGTCATCACGGCAGACTTTGCACTCACCGGCGCACTGATCGTGCGCGACAGTGTGGATCCACTAGCGGAGGCGGACGGTGAGAAAAGCCCTGGCGCCCGCATGAAGACGAATGCTGCAGGGCAGAACATCATCCCCGGCACAAGTCTCAAGGGCGTCCTGCGCCATCGCGCCGCATACATCCTACACGCCTTGGGAAAAGAACAGACACAGGCGGATGCCTTCATTGACCACCTCATGGGGACGACGGCCGCCCGCGGCCGCTTCATCGTCGAGGAAGCCGTCGTCGACGCCGAGATGCACAAACAGATGCGCAGCCGCATCGACCGCTTTACAGGCGGGACGATCCCCTCCGCACTCTTTTCTACCGCGCCGGTATGGCGGGAGAAAGACGGGGGGCGCTCCGTCACCCTCCGCTTCGGCGTGCGGCAGGCAAGTGAGCAGGAGGCAGGGCTTTGCGTCCTCCTCCTCAAGGACCTCTGGCTGGGGCGTACGGCAATCGGCGGGGAGAAATCCATCGGCCGCGGCACACTGGAGGGACTGCGCGCCGTCATCCATTACCGGGGGCGCTGTTACGAGCTCACGCAGGGACAAAACTTTGCGGCGGACACCGTGCAGACCCTGCAGGGATATGTGACCGCGCTGTGCGAGGAGGATGCGACATGAGCGAAGAAAAGAAACAGAAAATGCGCTGCATTTGTGCGGGAAAAAGCGCAGTAGAGACCATCGACATCCCTGCCTCAGCGGAAGAACTTTCCCGCGAACTTACACGACGGAACGTGCAGAAAGCGACCGCCATCCTCTGGCAGGTGAACGAAATACGCTGTGGGACATGGCAGCAGGGCACATTCTCCTTTCCCAATGAGGCGCCGCTGAATACGAAACTGCTCATCGAACTCCGCATCTTTAGCGAAACGAGCGAACTCCATCTGCAGCGCGAGAACGACCGACTCATCGGACGCTTTCGCATCGACGAGGAGGGCGAGGCGGCGGAGTACGTCGACACCCTCGCACGTTTCTGGGGAAGCAGGAGCGACGCCGCGCGGGAAGAGGAGCAACACAGCGCATGGATGACCCTGCGCGACCCCGAGCGCAAACTGGAGCTGACCCTGCCAAAAATGGAGGACAGTACAGAGAACCCCGTATATGTCGGACTCGTGACGCGCAGCTACATCGGCATCCATACCACAGGACAGGCGGGGTATGTCGATCATCGGTACTGCCGCATCACAGCGGCGGATATGGAGGAGGAGACCAATGGCTAAGGACTACGATACGGCAACAGCACCGTACAACTTCGTATCCCTGCCGCAGGGCGTACTCACCTCGCCCATCGAAGGGGATGCCATGAGCGATGCGGAGCGCGTCGAGAACTATCGCGCCCATGTTCTTGTAAAGGGACGCCTGAGTGGACGAATCGACCTAGAGATCAAGACACTGACACCTGTCTTTATTGGCACAGGCGTCAATGCAGGGGACGCCGTCGAGAACTTTTTCGCGCCGACGGGCATCCCCATCCTCCCGGGCAGCTCACTGCGCGGCATGATCAAAAACCTCTTTAAGATCGTCACCTGCAGCGCCATGCGGGCGGGCGAGGACTATCACGATCAGGTGCTCTACTTCCGCACCATGGCAGAAAAAAAGGACAATATGCGCAAACTCTACACGACGGAGATGGCGACGACCGTTCGGAAGGGGACGAACACCATATCCGAAACCAAGGCAGAGGCGGGCTATCTCGTGCAGCAGACCGGCGACGACGGCTACTATATCTGTCCGGCGGAATTTGACATCATGAACTACGGAGGGGGCAGACAGCCGGAGAATGAAGTCCGCTGGGGTGAACCGGGGAGTGGACGGGCGGACTGCCATACGGGGCGGATGTCGAGGAAAGGCACCTATACCCGCCATCGTGACCCGGACTGGACGCAGCGCATCCCCGTCCCCGACCACGTCGTGCAGGCATATCGTGAGGATAGCAGCCGCAAGGGCGTCGAACTGCTGGACGAAGAGAAGGGAAATTTTTGTGCAAAAAAGGGGAATGCGGCGGCGTCCTTCACCGGATGGGACGACATCCACTTTGTTGCCCCCTGTTTCTACAAGACAGATGCGCAGGGGGAGATTGCACATTTTGGCTTTGGCAGATTTTATCGCATTGCCTACCACATGAGCATCGGGGATCACGTCCTACGCATGGAGAGTGATCGGATCGACTACACCGATGCCCTCTTCGGACGCCGGGAAGAGCGGGAACGTGCGCGAGTAGGCAGGGAACAGACGAATCGCCGCAGCGGGTGTAAAGAACTCTGGGCGAGCCGCCTTGCCTTTGCCGACGCCGTGCCGAAAGAGACCCCGCGGACCGAAGCCCCGCACTTCCCGCAGATTCTCAGCACACCGAAACCCACCGCCGTACAGCTCTACCTCGAACAGAAAAACGGGGCGGATCGGCTCGCCCATTGGGACTCTGCGGGCGTCCCCATTCGCGGCTACAAACTCTACTGGCATCAGAAAAATGGGACAGCATGGATGAACAGAGAACAGGATGAGCCGAACACACAAACCCAGCGCAAGATCCAACCCGTGGCCGCCGGAAACACATTCTACGGCAGCATCCGCTTCGAGCGCCTGTCCGAAGATGAACTCGGTGCGCTGGTCAAGGTGCTCTGCTTGTGCGACGGACGCCTCCTCTGCAAGATTGGCAAGGGGAAACCCATCGGACTTGGCAGCATAGAGATCACCCCGCGGCTGTTCCTCACCGATACGGAGGACTCCTACCACAGTGCCTTTGATGGAGAGGGCGGCTGGAATACCGCAGAGCGGGAAACCGAGATGAACGCCTACATACAGGCGTTCGAGAGAGAACTGGATCGTCTCGGTAAAGACGTACGCGCACGCTATGACGAAGCGCAAAAGGAACTCGTCCACCTCCTCCGATGGGATCACACGAAAAACCCGAAATGGGAGGAGAAAATCGCACAGATGACCATTGGACAAGGGGACAGACGGTTCCAAGGACGCGCGATACTGCCAACAGCACTGGATGTAAAGGAAACACTGATAAAATGAGGTCTGCCAGATTGGCGTAGATTTTTTCGTCCGAACGAGGTGGAAAACCGGACGCAGAGTGGTGCTCTGTGGAGGATTTTCCGCCGAAGTGCGGGCAAAAAAGATGCGTCAAGATGGTTGTACCGAATTTATCAGTGCTTCCTAAAGTAAAGGACGCGGTGGAAGGGGTGCTTGCAGCGACACCGCCGACCTAATGACAAGGGGTGTTGCACGAAGGTTTTCGCTCTGTGCAGCACCCTCTTTGCATGGGCAAACACTTGTCATTTGGCGTAGTCTCTGCATGGAGAAAATATTTTTCCGTGCTGTTTTATGAGATAAAGGGAGAAAACATGAATAAGAAGAAAATTATCCTCACAGGAATCCTCGGTACAACCCTTTCCATTGGTTTAGGTGTCACTCCTATTCCGACAGCATCTTTCAGCATCGCAGAGGCGCACTTTATGTCGAGTGCCGAGGAACATTCCATTGGTCGAGCCGCAGCAGAGAAAGTGGAGGAAGAGTATGAGACTTCTTTTGACGAAGATATTGCAGAAATTCAGGAGCGGCTTGTGGAAAGCAACCCTATGTATTTGAACATGAATGATGGTGTTCATCAGCGATGGCTTTCTCCGATGAGGCTGTATCATTCGGATTCTCCGAACGCGTTTATGCTTCCCGGTGGATATTCGTATATGTCGGATTCAATGGTGAATTTTATGAATACCTATCAAAATGATGGGTATGTTGATTATGACCAAATGCGACCTCTCAACAGAACAAACATTTATAACACTTCTGCCGTTGCGTTTGTTATGGGACATGAGTTCGGACATTGGGCTGGGAAAGATCACCTTGAGAGTTATGACAAAGAGTTTGGGATGAATTTACTTGCCGGAGTGCTCGGTGGAAATGCGGGATCGATCGGTGGCGCGATGGCGCAGAGCATTGGCGTAGACCTTATTGATACTTTGATTGATCGACAAATGTCTTTTAGTCAGGAAAAGAGCGCTGACGAATGGGGACTTAAATTCTTAGAGAATGTTCCTGAGTATTCCATTGGGGGAGCGTTGATAAAGTTTGATAGATTCCTTCGTCTTGATGAGATTCGTTACCCTGATGGAAAGCGTCCGAAGAACTTTCGAAATCCACATCCTGAAACCAAAAAGAGATTTGATCGAGTAAAAGATTATATTTATAAGACTTCGAAAGGACGTGTAGAAATGGATCCGGTCAGTGGTCAAGTCTATCTGGACGGGAGTCCTCTTCCTGTATATGGACGACCTGATGTCGTTGATAAGGAACGCGGATATTATATCGCTGGACAGATTGCAACGGCAATAAAGAAAGATATTTTTCATTTTGAAAATGTGACTCTTGTTTCTGCCACGAAAAGTGATTTTGCAAGAGATAACAGTATGAAAAATGTGACTTATGTTGTCGTTTCTAGTAAGGATGGAAAGGAAAAAAGGTGATTGACGAGATAAGATATAATACCTCTATGAGTTATGATGATAATGTTGCAAAGATTACTTATAGTAAAAGCGACGTAAGTTTAATTGATTTTATCCTTCGATCTATGAGTGATTATGATGCGTCGCATCCAAGAAAGTGATGGGAGAATAGAAAAGCCGCCATTCAGCGGCTTTTCTATTGCATGGGGAAACACTTGTCATTTGGCGTAGTCTCTGCTATGATATAGATGGTGCACAGAACGAAATGGAAAGTTGTGGGGATGTGCCGCAAAGCCGCATAACACCGTCGAGACTTTCCAATTTGCTCATGGGCGTGCTAGGTGCTGATCGCGCAAGGGATTGCGCCGGAGAGAGAAGCTGAATAGGAACAGATATTTCACATATTTTCCGTCAGAACGCTCAAATTTCCGGAGACTTTCCAAAAGGGCTTTTTCCCCCTAGGGGGAAAAGGGCTGCGAGCGATGCGGTTGCACCACCCACAAAGCCGCGTGCGGCATTGAAACAAAGAACACACATTCTTATGGTACTCTGATTAACGGTTGCACCACCCACAAAGCCGCGTGCGGCATTGAAACCTACATCATTTCCTGGCTTTGCTTTACTAAAGAGATGTTGCACCACCCACAAAGCCGCGTGCGGCATTGAAACTCGCCATTGATGATATTGTGATTTACGATAAGCAGAGTTGCACCACCCACAAAGCCGCGTGCGGCATTGAAACTAGATGAGGACATGACCGTCATTCATGAAAGTGAGTTGCACCACCCACAAAGCCGCGTGCGGCATTGAAACAATTACGGAACGCGTTGGACAAATTGCTGATTTAAGTTGCACCACCCACAAAGCCGCGTGCGGCATTGAAACTAGCGTAAATACCCTTCATCATATCATCAATTGCTTGTTGCACCACCCACAAAGCCGCGTGCGGCATTGAAACAACCATAGGCCCCGGTACGAGGAAGTCATCCCTTTCGGTTGCACCACCCACAAAGCCGCGTGCGGCATTGAAACGATCCGTTTATGTTTACGATCTCCTGCGAATTAACATGTTGCACCACCCACAAAGCCGCGTGCGGCATTGAAACCAACATATCCAGAATCAATAAGATAGATTCTAAAGTTGCACCACCCACAAAGCCGCGTGCGGCATTGAAACAATTTTGGATTACTCATAATGGATAGATCCAGAAGAGTTGCACCACCCACAAAGCCGCGTGCGGCATTGAAACCCTAACGTTGAGACGACCGGTATCGTCAACATCCAGGTTGCACCACCCACAAAGCCGCGTGCGGCATTGAAACTAGAAGGAGCGTCTTTCTTATAATCGTTCTTATCTTGTTGCACCACCCACAAAGCCGCGTGCGGCATTGAAACCAAGAGTGGGAACAACCCGAACTGGTATGTCCATTAGTTGCACCACCCACAAAGCCGCGTGCGGCATTGAAACTAGATGTCTACAAAATCAAGTTCATATCCAGCTGACGTTGCACCACCCACAAAGCCGCGTGCGGCATTGAAACAATCTGACGACGAAGAGGGCGACGAGATTCACGAGGTTGCACCACCCACAAAGCCGCGTGCGGCATTGAAACTCACCTCCATTTCGTCAAGGATCTGATCTGCTAATGCTGCACCACCCACAAAGCCGCGTGCGGCATTGAAACATGGATCAAACACCATCCGAAAGCCAGAGTGTCCTGTTGCACCACCCACAAAGCCGCGTGCGGCATTGAAACTCGTGCTGGCAGAGGTTGACATACTTAACATTCTGATGTTGCACCACCCACAAAGCCGCGTGCGGCATTGAAACCCTTCTCCCTCACAAGGGACTCAAAATAACTCTGACTGTTGCACCACCCACAAAGCCGCGTGCGGCATTGAAACAACAAACGTACGCTCCGATGGAATGTCACGAACGGGTTGCACCACCCACAAAGCCGCGTGCGGCATTGAAACTCCGAATATGACACGACGATGTGACGCGGAGAGGTTGTTGCACCACCCACAAAGCCGCGTGCGGCATGAGCGCCCCTATCGGCTCGCTGCGCTCGCCACTTACTGACCTGTCCGAGAAGCAAGCCCATAGGGCACAGCTGAACGGGAAACAGGTCGTATGGGAAAACGTCCCAAGAACACGAGTAAAACGAAGTGTGATTGGCAGACGTTGACCGCTCCCCCGCATCGGCGGGGGAAGCTAATATTGCGTGATTCTGCGAGAAAACTAAGCGTAACCAAGCCTCCCCTGCGTGAGCGGGGGAGGGGGACCGCGAAGCGGTGGTGGGGGCGAAAGGGAATAGCCACATGCGGTGATTTACTATGAAATACATTATTTGCTATGACATCAAGGAGAATGCAATTCGTGCTCGTGTTGTAAAATGCCTTGAGACATGGGCTCTGCGCATCCAGTTTAGTGTGTTTTCCGGCAATTTTTCGACTACCGAAGTTCGAGCGGTGCAGGAGGAGTTGTTGCATATCGTAAAGGCGGCGGATCGTCCTCTCCTCCTCATCGTTCCTGTCTGTAAGGCATGCGAGAAAAGTATATGGATGCACGGTCAACCACTGGAAGAGGATGTTCCTTTTCTCCTCGTCTAAGGAGGTTTATCTATGCCCGTCCTCTATCTCATTTCACCGAGAAGCTCTGTGCGTAAGTGTGGCGGGCGGCTGATCGTCGAGAAAGAGGAGGCGCTCGTTGCCCGTGTGCCGATTCGCATGGTTACCTCTGTTGTGGTCGGCAGGCTGGCGGCTGCGACACTGCCGGCACTATTTGCTTGTATGGAGGAAGGCGTTCCGGTTTTTTTTGTTGATCGACGGTGCAATATTGTCGGTCAGTTAGCAGGGGAGCGGATGACGTTCTCTATGCTTCGCTGTCAGTTTGTATATGCGGAGGATGAGGCGCGTTCTCTTGCGCTCGCCAAACAAATGGTCGCGGAGAAGCTGCGTGGGCAATATCGTCTGCTCAAGACGTATGAGAAGACGGTGGATGATGCGCGTATCGCAAAAGCTCTCCGCATCGTTAAGCCAATGCGGGCGAAAATTGCGCGTGCGGATACTGTCGATGCGCTGCGCGGGATGGAGGGAACGTGTGCACGTGCCTATTTTGCGGCGTTCTCTGCATTGCTTGATGAAAAGGTGTGGGGATTCCATGGGCGTGGTGGGCGTCCTGCGCGCGATCCTGTCAATGCCTTGCTGAACTATGGCTATGCGTTTCTGGAACGGGAGGTGCGTCTTGCGCTCATTGGACATGGACTGGATGTACGCATCGGGTTCTTTCACGCGATAGATGGGCGGCGCACGAGTCTTGTCTTTGATTTGATGGAGCCATTTCGTGCCTCTCTGATTGACCGCTTCGTTCTTTCACTTCTTCGCAAGGGCAGTCTGAACCCCGATGATTTCGAGACGACGAAGAAGGATGGCTGTCGTTTGAACGACGATGCCCGTCATATTTGGTATGAACGTTATGAGGGATATATGGAGAAGGACTATCAGGAGTATGAAGGGAAGACGCCGCGTGCCTACATTGATTCCTATGTGGAGGCGTTTGCCCAGAAGCTTCAACAAGATATGTGAGATGTCGTTGTCAATAGAGCCGGAATGAGCTGCATCGTTCCGGCTTTTTGCTGCGCGAGATTCTTCTCCTCAGAGCGACAGCCACTTTTTTCATTTCGTGTGATACGGGAAGCAGGTTGAAATGCGAATGCGAATTGTGGTAAAATAGGAAAGTCTAATGACTGGCAGGAGGAATGCGATGCGGATCATCACGGGGAGCGCACGCGGTACGCGCCTGAAATCTCCTGCGGGGGATGGGACGCGTCCGACTGCCGACCGCACGCGTGAGGCACTTTTCAGTATGCTCGGCAGCCGCGTGGTCGATGCGCGCGTGCTTGATCTCTTTGCGGGGACGGGGGCGCTCGCGCTGGAGGCACTCTCGCGCGGAGCGGCGTCTGCTGTGCTCGTCGACCGCACGACGCATGCCATTCTCGCGGAGAATGCGGCACGCACGAAGCTCGCAGGGTGCGCGGAGATCCGCCGCGGCGATGTCTATGCCGCCGCTGCAGAGCTCGCGCGTGAGGGGCGTACGTTTGACCTCATCTTTGCCGATCCGCCCTATGCGCACGGGGACAATGCCCGCGTGTTGGAGGCGGCGGCGCGCTGCTCGCTGCTCGCTGCGGGCGGTCTCCTCGTCCTCGAACAGGGGGCGGGAGAGGAGATCGTTCCGCAGGCGGGGGCACTCCGCATGATGCGCGAGCGACGCTACGGTGCGGCGCGGATCTGTTTTTATGCAGAGGAGGAGCAGGGATGAGACGGGCGGTTTTTGCCGGGAGTTTCGATCCCGTGACGACGGGGCACATTGATATTGTGGAGCGCGCAGCGTCCATGTTCGATGAGCTCATTGTCTGCATTTTCCACAATGTCGCCAAGGAGGGATGTTTCCCTCTGGAGCAGCGCGTCGATTTTCTCCGCACGGCGACGGCACATGTGCCGAATGTGCGCGTGGATGTGTCCTCCGGCCTGCTGACCGACTATATGCGGCGGGAGGGGGCACACGTCGTGGTGCGCGGCTTGCGCTCGGTGAAGGATTTTGAGTATGAGGAGAATCATGCGGCGATGGTGCGCCACCTCATGCCCGAGAGCGATACGATTTTTTTGCTCACACGCCCGGATCTGACGTTCATCAGTTCCTCGGGGGTGCGCGAGCTGATCCGCTTCCGTGGGCCGGTGCAGGGGATTGTCCCGCCGCCTGTGGAGCAGGCGATTCTGAAACTGTATGAAAAACCCCGACGGGGATAACGTGCCGTATGGTGCGCAGGAAAAGGAGCTAGATTTATGGCAGTAACGGATACGCTGAAGAAACTGGAAGACCTCGTTGCGGATGCCTCGCATCTTCCCTTTAGCGATAAGGCGCTGGTGAATGATGATGAGATTGTGCATCTCGTGGAGGAGCTGCGCATGGATCTCCCCAAGGAGTTGAACCGTGCGGCGGAGATCATGCAGGAGCAGGAGGGGATCATCGCCCGCGCCAATGAGCAGGCGAAGAATATCGTCAGTGCCGCTGAGGCGCGCGCCAATCAGCTCCTCGAGGAGAGCGAGATCGTCATCCAGGCGAAGGAGCGTGCGCGGGCGATCATGCAGCAGTCGCAGGATCAGGCGCGCGAGCTGATGGAGCAGTCGCAGGCGAATGCCACGCGTCTGCAGAGCGACGCGGATGCCTACGCAAATCAGGTGTTCGAGCAGCTGATTGCCCACGTCGGCAGTACGTTCAAGGGCGTCCAGCAGGCGGAGGCCGGGCTGAATCAGGCACTCAATGTCCTGCGCACGGCCAAGGCACAGATGAATGCGCCGCAGGGCGATGGACAGGAACTCTGAGCGGCATGAAAACCAGCCTTGACAATGGGGAAAACCACCGCTATAATGTGAAAGGTCATGCGTCATGATGAAGCTGGATGTCGCCGCTTTGGCATCTGCCCCGGGGGAGCGCCGTGAATTCACATTTGCGGTGACGCCGGAATCGCTGGATCTCGGGGACAGCGCCGCTGCCTATCGAGGGGCGATGCGCGTCGAAGGAACGGTGATGGATACCGGAACGTCCTTCCGTATTGTGGGGACGGTGCGGGCTGTCCGTGCGTTTGTCTGTGACCGCTGTCTTGCCGAAGGCGAGCGGGAAAATACGTATGATTTTTCTGAGGACTATGCGAAGACTCCGGGAGAAGCGGATGAGACGGAGGGCTACGATGGCGAGACCATCGTCCTTGACCCGCTCGTGCGCGATACCCTCCTTGTGGCTGAGCCGCTGCGTGAGCTGTGTAAGTCTGACTGTAAGGGGCTCTGTCCAGTCTGTGGACAGAACCTGAATGAGGGGACATGTACGTGCAATACGTTTGTCCCCGATCCCCGACTGGCGGCTTTAGAGAGCCTGCTCAAGAACAATTAAGGAGGTGTATCCAACGTGGCAGTACCAAAGAGAAAGACCTCGAAGGCACGTCGCGACCGTCGCCGTGCCAACTGGAAGCTCGAAGCACCGCACTATGTATCGTGCCCGCAGTGTCATGAGCCGAAGCTCCCGCATCACGTGTGCATGGAGTGCGGTTACTATGACGGAAAACCTGTGGCCGAGGCGGCTGAATGAGGATGAAGCGAACAGCTGCAAGAAGTCGAAAGGCTTTTTGCAGCTGTTTTTTTGCGATTTTCTCTTGCTTTTCTTTTTAGTACCTAGTATAATGCTTTCATACTGATAGCAGTAGGTGCTAAAATGAATGTGGGCGAGAGGAGGGAACGGCGCGATGACGGAGAAGAAGCGACGGCGTCAGGAGTCGTTGGTGCTTGCCGTACGCAAGGAGCCGTTCCTGACCGATGAGGCGCTGGCGCGGCGGCTCTCTGTGAGTGTGCAGACGGTGCGCCTCGACCGCACGGAGCTGGGGATCCCCGAGCTGCGTGCCCGTGTGCGAACGCTCGCCGAGAATGCGCGCGAGAAGGTGCGTGCCATCCCCCATGCGGAGGTGGTCGGCGATCTGCTGTCCCTCGAGCTGGGTGTGCGCGGTACGTCGGCGCTGAAGGTGACGGACGATCACCTCTTTGCCGACTCGGAGATCGCGCGCGGGACGGCACTCTTTTCACAGGCGAATTCACTGGCACTTGCGATTGTCGATGCGCCGCTCGCGGTCACGGGGGTCGCAAACGTCAAATATAAAACCCCCATCTACAAGGGGGATACGGTCATCGCGCAGGCGGAGATCGTGAAGATACGCGGCAATAAAATTTTTGTCTGGGTCAAGACCTACCGTGATGGGCGGGAGGTCTTCCGCGCTAAGTTTATCGTGGCTTCACTCGGAAAATGAGGACGACAGGGGCGAAGGGAGTGCAGGATGCGTATAGCAGTTGATGCGATGGGCGGCGATTTTGCGCCGAAGGAGATTGTCCGCGGGGCCATTGATGCGGCGAAGAAATACGACTGCGAGATCGTACTGGTCGGCGATGAGGCAAAGATTCGCGCGGAGCTGGGCGGAGCGGATACGGATGCCCTGCACATCTCCATCGTTCATGCGGCGGATGTGATCGGTATGGACGAGGCTCCGGCGGAGGCAGTGCGCTCTAAGAAGGACGCCTCGATTGTCGTCGCGACGCGCATGGTGAAGGACGGAGCGTGCGACGCCGTGTTTTCCGCGGGCTCGACGGGTGCTGCGGTCACGGCGGCCCAGCTCATCCTCCATCGCATCCATGGGGTCAGCCGCCCCACGATCGCAACGCCGATGCCAACACCGGACGGTGTGACGCTGATGCTGGACTCGGGCGCCAACGTAGACTCGAAGCCCGAGCATCTGGTGCAGAGTGCGGTGATGGGCTCACTCTATGCCCAGTATGTCTTTGGCGTCGAGCGTCCGCGCGTCGGCCTGCTCAATATCGGTGAGGAGGAGACGAAGGGGAATGAACAGGCAAAGGAGACGTACCCGCTCCTGAAGACGGATCCGAATATATACTTTTGCGGGAATGCCGAGGGGCGCGATGTGCCCAAGGGGAATTTCGACGTGGTCGTCTGCGACGGCTTTGTCGGAAATGTCGTGCTGAAGTTCGCTGAGGGGCTTGCCAAGACGATTCTGGGGCTGATCCGCGAGGAGATTCGCGGTGCAGGCCTGATGGCAAAACTCGGTGCACTGCTCCTCATGCCGACGCTGCGCCATCTGGGGAAGCGTCTCGATGTCCGTGAGTACGGCGGCGCACCTCTCCTCGGCGTGAACGGCTGCTGCGTGATCGGGCATGGTTCTTCGGACGCAAAGTCCATCGCGAGTGCGATCGGCGTGACTGTTAGCTATGTCAACGGCAAGGTGCTCGATCAGATTCGCGATGCGCTCGCAAAGGAGGAGGAGGAAACAGGCCGTGTCTAAGATTAGTGCAGGCATCCTCGGAACGGGGTACCATGTCCCCGAACGGGTGCTGACGAACTTTGATCTGGAGAAGATGGTGCAGACGAACGATGCCTGGATCGTTGAACGGACGGGCATCCACGAGCGGCGCATCGCTGCGCCGGATGAGCCCGTCTCGGCACTGGCGCAGCGCGCTGCTGAGATGGCACTCGCCGATGCCGGTGTTGCGGCAGAGGATCTCGATCTCATCATCATGGCGACGCTCACCTCCGACCGCATCATTCCCTCGACGGCGTGCGTTTTGCAGGATCGTCTCGGCGCGAAGCACGCGGCGGCATTTGATCTCTCGGCGGCGTGCTCCGGATTCGTCTATGCTGCATCCATTGCGACGCAGTTCATCGAGAGCGGCGTCTATCGTCACGTCCTCGTGATCGGCGGCGAGACCCTCTCGAAGGTCATTGACTGGACGGATCGCAACACCTGTATCCTCTTTGGTGATGGGGCAGGGGCGGCGGTCTTCGGTGCCGTCGAGGACGGCTATGGCATGCGCGCGTTCGACCTTGGCAGCGACGGTTCGGGTGCGGATGCCCTCGATATCCCGTCGAGCGGCAGCCTTTGTCCCGTTACGCCGGAGACGATTGAGCAGCGGCTCAACTTCGTCCACATGGACGGCAAGGCGGTGTTCCGTTTTGCCACCAAGGTCATGGGAAAGACCGTTGAGACATCACTGCATCGTGCAGGGATGGAGCGGGAGGAGCTCGACTATCTCGTTCCGCATCAGGCGAATATCCGTATTATCCAGGCGGCAGCCAAGCGATTGGTGATGCCGATGGAAAAAGTTATTATAAATATTCATCATTACGGCAATATGTCTGCCGCGTCCATCCCTGTCGCCCTTGCGGAGGCGGCGCACGCACATCGTTTCAAAAAGGGAGACAATATCGCCCTCGCGGGGTTCGGTGCGGGACTCACATGGGCATCGTGTATTATGAAGTGGGCGAAGGAGGAGAACGGTTAATGTTTGAACATAATCCGATCTGTCAGATGCTTGGCATCAAGTATCCTATTTTTCAGGGAGGCATGGCGTGGATCGGCACAGCGGAGCTTGCCTCCGCCGTCTCCAATGCCGGTGGGCTGGGGCTCATCGGCGCAGGTCACATGCCGCCCGACGCACTCCGCGCCGAGATTCAGAAGGTCAAGGGATGGACGGATAAGCCCTTCGGTGTCAATGTGATGCTCATGAGCCCGTTTGTCAAAGAGGTCATGCAGGTCGTCCTCGAGGAGCGTGTGCCGGTTATCACGACGGGCGCAGGCAATCCCGGCGAGTACGTCCCCGCACTCAAGGAAATTGGCTCGAAGGTCATCCCCGTCGTTGCTTCTGTGGCACTCGCACGTCGCCTAGAGCGTACGGGTGTCGATGCCGTGATCGCTGAGGGCACGGAGTCCGGCGGTCACATCGGCGAGATCACGACCATGGCACTCCTGCCGCAGGTGGTGGATGCACTCCACGTTCCTGTCATCGGCGCGGGCGGCATCGGTGATGCACGCGGCATGGCGGCGGCATTTGCGCTCGGCGCACAGGCAATCCAGATGGGCTCGCGCTTCGTCCTGAGCACGGAGTGTATTGCGCATCCAAACTACAAGAACGCCGTTCTAAAGGCGAAGGATCGCTCGACGGTCGTCACGGGACGCTCGCTCGGGCATCCTGCGCGCGTCCTCCACAACAAGCTCTCGCGCAAGTACGAGGAGATGGAGGCGGCGGGTGCGTCGCACGAGGAGCTCGAGCAGCTCGGTGTCGGCAGCCTGCACCGCGCCACCCATGAGGGCGATGTCGAGAATGGCTCGGTCATGATCGGTGAGATCTCGGGCATGCTCTCGGATATTAAGCCGGTCAAGGAGATCATCGAGGACATTGTGCGGGATCTGCCGGGCGTGATGGATGCTGCACGCAAGGTCTGTGACTAAGGAGTACCAGAATGGGAAAACTTGCATTTTTGTTCCCGGGACAGGGGGCACAGGTCGTCGGCATGGGCAAAGACTTCTACGATGCCTATGACCTTGCAAAGGAACGTTTTGCCGAGGCGGATGAGGCGCTCGGCTACTCCATCAGCAAGCTCTGCTTTGAGGGACCTGCGGATCAGCTCCAGCTGACCGAGAATACCCAGCCTGCCATCCTCACCGTCTCTGTGATTGCGGCACAGCTGCTGCAGGAACGCGGCGTTTCCCCTGCGATCGCGGGCGGACACAGTCTCGGTGAGTACGCAGCGCTCGTTCTCGCGGGTGCGCTCTCCTTCCGTGACGCCGTCGTGCTCGTGCACAAGCGCGGTGCCTATATGCAGGAGGCCGTGCCTGTGGGCGAGGGGGCGATGGCAGCGATCATCGGTCTGGACGACGCGACGATCATCGACGCCTGTGCTGCGGCAAGCGCACAGGGAGCAGTGCAGGCCGTCAACTTCAACTGCCCGGGGCAGACGGTCATCGCCGGTGCCGAAAAGGGCGTCTCTGCTGCGGTCGAACTGCTCAAGGAGAAGGGCGCAAAGAAGGCGGTCATTCTTCCCGTCTCCGCACCGTTCCACTCGACGCTCATGGCACCGGCGGCAAAGAAGCTCGCCGCAGAGCTCGACAAGGTGGCGCTCCATGACGCGGCGTTCCCCGTCGTCTCGAACTATACGGGCGGCTTGCAGCAGACGGCGGCGGAGATCAAGGAGAACCTCGTCGCACAGGCGGATCATCCCGTGCGCTGGATCGCGTGCGTTGCGACGATGCGCGACTTCGGTGCGGATACGTACATCGAGTGCGGACCGGGCAAGACGCTCGCGGGCTTCAACAAGCGCATCGACAAGGCGCTGACGAGCATGAACGTCGAGGACGAAGCATCTCTGCAAAAAACACTTGACACACTTAACAAGTAATGATTAAATAAATTCGTTATGATGAAGGAGGGCTTTCATGCTTCTTGATGGGAAAATTGCTCTTGTTACGGGCGGATCCCGCGGGATTGGACGTGCGATTGCACTTCGTCTTGCCGAAGAGGGGGCGAAAGTCGCGATCAACTACGCCGGCAATCAGACGGCTGCCGAGGAGGTCAAGACGATCATCGAGCAGCACGGCGGTACGGCGATGATCGTTCAGACGGATGTCTCTGACAGCACGGCGGCGGCCGAGATGGTCGCACGCGTACATGAGGAGCTCGGCGGGTTGGACATTCTCGTCAACAACGCGGGCATCACGCGTGATACGCTCCTTGTCCGCATGAAGGATGAGGATTTCGATGCTGTCATCAATACGAACCTCAAGGGGATTTACGCCTGCACGAAGGCTGCTGCAAAGTTCATGACGAAGCAGCGCAGCGGACGTATTGTGAATCTCTCCTCCGTTGTCGGTGAGATCGGAAATGTCGGACAGACGAACTACGCTGCTGCAAAGGCGGGCGTGATCGGCTTTTCCAAGGCGGCGGCAAAGGAATTTGCCGCGCGGCATGTGACGGTCAACGTCGTTGCGCCCGGCTTTATCGACACCGATATGACGGCTGTCCTGAAGGACAGCATTCGCGAGAAGCTCATCGAGGGTATCCCCCTCGGAGCACTCGGCAAACCGGAGCATGTTGCCGATGCCGTTCTCTTCCTTGTAAGCGATGCGGCGTCGTATATTACCGGCCAGGTACTCAACGTAGACGGCGGCATGGTGATGTAGCATATAACATTCTATTTAAAGGAGGTGAGAACACATGGCAACGTTTGACAAGGTTCGCGACATTGTCGTTGAGCAGCTTGGCTCGGAGGCTGATGAGGTCACCTTGGAGTCGACGTTCATTGACGATCTTGGCGCTGATTCCCTCGATATCGTTGAGCTCATCATGGCTTTTGAGGAAGAGTTTAACGTCGAGATCCCCGATGAGGCTGCTGAGAAGATCAAGACGGTTCAGGATGTCGTCAATTACATCGACCAGAACAAGTAATGGACTGCGGCCGCGCTGCGGCACTGCACCATATCGGTCTTTTTGGGAAATCCCGTGACAGCTGAGGCGCACGGGATTTTTCTCAAAAGGCTGAATTAATTATGTATAAAACCAGGGCTTCTGTGTGCCCTGCATGAATAGATCCGCCCTCCATCCGGCGGTACAAACGAACAGCAGTGGGTGGAGGGGGAGCCGAAACTTCTACGGAGAGAGCTGACGAAGGCAGTACACTCTCCCGATTGGAGGGCTTATATGAGACTACCCGAGGTGAGGATCGGCAAGAAGGTTGCCACGATCCCCATCATTCAGGGCGGCATGGCGATTCGCATCACGACAGCGCGTCTCGCTGCTGCCGCTGCAAACGAGGGAGGGATCGGGCTCATTGCAGCATCCGGCATGAAGCCGAAGGAGCTGCGCTATGAGATCCGGCTCGCACGCTCACTTTCTCCCCATGGGATCATCGGCATCAACGAGATGGTCGCGGCAAACGACTTTGCTGATGCCGTTAAAATTGCCATCGACGAGGGCATTGATCTCGTCGTTGCGGGGGCCGGGTTCTCCCGTGATATGTTCCAATACGGCAAGGAATCGGGGACGCCGATCGTGCCGATTGTCTCCTCGGCAAAACTGGCGAAGATCTCCGAAAAACTCGGCGCAGCTGCCGTCGTGGTCGAGGGCAAGGAGGCGGGCGGGCATCTCGGTACGGATCAGTCGGTGCGCAGCATCATCTCCGATGTCCGCGCCGCAGTGAAGATCCCCGTGTTCGCCGCCGGCGGCATTCTGACGGGACAGGATATTGCCGATCTGCACAAGATGGGCGCAGACGGTGTGCAGCTCGGCTCGCGCTTTGCTGCGAGCATTGAGTCCAATGCGGCACCGTCGCTGAAAGAGTACTATCTGAAGACGAAGCAGGAGGACGTGGTCATCATCCACAGTCCCGTGGGGCTTCCCGGGCGTGCTGTGCGCACCCCGTTCTCCGCGCGGATCATGGAGGGCCCCGTCCCGCCGAAGGTCTGTGACCACTGCCTCAAGCAGTGCGACCACCACTTCTGCATCATCCGTGCGCTCTCGCGTGCACAGCAGGGCGACGTGGAGACGGGACTTGTCTTTACCGGCGAATTTATGCCGCGTATTGATCGGATTATGAGTGTTCATGAGATATTTGAGGAGCTGAAACAGCAGCTCGAAGCAGCGGACTAGCGGAAAGGAGTCGGTTGGTTTGAAACAGAGGATTGTCGTTACGGGGGTCGGCCCGATCACACCGATCGGCATTGGCAAGGAGGCGTTCTGGGATGCACTTCTCGCAGGAAAGAACGGTATCGACCGCATTACCCGCTTCGACGCGACGCGCTACGCCGCGCAGATTGCCGGCGAGGTCAAGGATTTTTCCATCGACGGTTACATCGACAAGAAGGAAGCCAAGCGCATGGATCGCTATGCGCAGTTTGCCGTCGTCTCGGCGGGCATGGCACTGAAGGATGCGGGGATCGATCTCGATAAGGAGAACCGTGACCGCATCGGCGCCTATGTCGGCGCGGGCATCGGCGGCATCGAGACGATGCACAGCACCTACGAGCGTCTCTTTGAAAAGGGCCCCGAGCGTGTCAGCCCCTTTTTCATCCCCATGATGATCGCCAACATGGCAGCGGGGCAGGTCGCGATCAACTACGGCCTGCACGGTCCGGTGTCCTGCATCGTGACGGCGTGTGCCACGGGCGCGAACTGTGTCGGTGACGCCTATCGCGTCATGCAGCGCGGCGAGGCGGACGTCATGGTCGCGGGCGGTACGGAGGCGAGCATCTCCGAGGCGGCGAGTGCGGGCTTTGCGGCGATGAAGGCACTCTGCACGGATCACAATGACGATCCTGCGCACGCTTCGCGTCCCTTTGACAAGAACCGCTCGGGCTTCGTCATGGGAGAGGGCGCAGGGCTGGTCGTGCTCGAGACACTCGAACACGCCGAGGCACGCGGTGCACATATCTACGCAGAGCTCGTCGGCTACGGCTCGAACTCGGACGGCTATCATATCACGAGCCCGGCGCCGCACGGCGAGTATCAGGCAAAGTGCATGCAGCTGGCACTCGATGATGCAGGGCTGCGCCCCGAGGACGTCGACTATGTCAATGCACATGGCACGTCCACGCACATGAACGATCTCTGCGAGACCGAGGCGATCAAGACGGTCTGGGGGGCAGCGGCGAAGGATGTCGCTGTCTCCTCGATCAAGTCCATGACGGGACATCTCCTCGGTGCGGCTGGCAGTGTGGAGCTGATCGCGAGCGCACTTGCGGTGGAGAACGATATGCTCCCGCCGACGATCAACTACGAGACGCCGGATGAGGGGCTGGATCTGGACTATGTTCCGAACAAAGCACGTGCCAAGACGGTGCGTGCGGCGATCTCCAACTCGTTTGGCTTCGGCGGACACAACGCCTGTCTCGTCGTTAAGAAATACGCGAAATAATCATGACATATCCGATGACGGAAAAAAGGCGCGCGGAACTCGTGCGCCTTTCTGCGTCTCTCGGCGCAGATTTTGCCGATCTTTCCCTTCTCGACGAGGCACTGACCCATCCCTCCTATGCCAATGAGGCACGGGGGCACGCAGCGCATAACGAGCGACTGGAGTTTCTGGGCGATGCCGTCCTCGAGCTCGCGATCAGTACGTATCTCTACGACGCCTATCCACGCTGTGCGGAGGGGGAGCTGACGAAGATGCGTGCGAGTCTCGTGCAGAGCGAGACCCTCGCACGGCTGGCGCGTCAGCTGCATCTCGGAGCACATCTGCGAATGGGGCGCGGCGAGATGCTCGGCGGCGGAGCGGAGCGACAGAACAATCTCGAGAACGTCTTTGAGGCGGTGATCGGTGCGGTCTATCTCGACCGTGGTTGGGATGCGGCACGCGCCTATGTGCAGCGTCAGTTTGCCGACGAGCTGCCGCACCTACGGCAGGAACACGTCGCACAGGACTACAAGACGATGCTGCAGGAATACGTGCAGGGACATGATCATGCGCCCATCGCCTATGAGCAGGTCGCTGAGACCGGCCCTGACCACGACAAGCGTTTCACGATGCGCGTCCGTATCGGCACGGCATCCTTGGGTGAGGGGACAGGACGCAGCAAGAAAGAGGCGGAGCAGCACGCTGCGGCGGCAGCGCTGGAACGTTTGAGGAAACGGTAAAAATACGGTGAAAGCACCTATCAATCTTGACTTTTGCCGTGGATTTCGATAAGATGAACTTACTATGGCAGGGATTCCGACTGTGGATACCTGCCCTTCTTCTATGAAGGACAGAAGTATTTTGTACCTCGTTGCGGGAAATGGGAAGAGGAGGTTATTCACTTGTTTGAAATGAGGAAAGGACTTGGCGTATTTGCCGCCGCTGCGCTGGCACTCAGTGTAGTGCTCACGGGCTGCGGCGGAGAAAAACAGGGGGGCGCACGTCCCACTGCCGTCAAGGCGATGCATGTCCTGCGACAGGACGCGCCGCTGACGCACGTCTATGCCGGACAGATCATGGGCACGGACGAGGTGAAGATCCAGTCGCGCGTCTCCGGCAACATCGTGGAGAAATACATCACCGGCGGCCAGCCTGTACGTGCGGGACAGCCGCTCTACCGCATTGACGCACGCCAGTATGAGAGCGCACTTCTGCAGGCAAAGGCGAACCTCGCACAGTCGGAGGCGACGCTCGCCAACGCGCGCATGGATCTCGACCGCTACCAGCAGCTCTACGCAAACGCGGCGATCTCCGAGCAGACCGTGAGCAACCAGCAGGCACAGGTAAATGCCTATGAGGCAGCGGTTGCAGCGCATCAGGCGATGGTGCAGCAGGCGCAGGAGAACCTCGACGATACGACGATCTATGCGCCGATGTCGGGGCAGCTCTCCGTCAATGATGTCGCTGTCGGCACGTTCGTGTCGGCAGGTACGACGACGTTGGTCTCGATGGGCGCATCGAATCCCATCTATGCACAGTTCAGCCTCTCGGAGAACGAGTATCTGAACTTTGTCGAGCAGGAAGCAAAGCAGGGCGGCATTGGCTCTGTCGTCGTGGAGCTGACCCTCTCGAACGGCTCAAAGTATCCGATCACCGGGCGTATCGCAACGGCTGACCGCGCGCTGACGGCACAGACGGGCACGCTGACGATCAAGGCACTCTTTGACAATCCGGACGGACTCCTCCTGCCGGGCATGTTCGCGCGCGTTACGCTGATCGGCGATACGATTCCAAATGCACTCCTCGTTCCCGAACGTGCCGTGCAGCAGCTCCTCGGCAAATCCTTCGTCATGGTCGTCGGTGCAAACAACAAGGCAGAAGCCCGCACGATCACCCTCGGGGACAAGATTGGCAGCTACTACGTCGTAAAGGACGGTCTGGATGCCTCGGATACGGTCGTTGTCGAAGGGCTCACGACGCTGCAGGAGGGCGGCGATCTCGCGGTGACGATGGTGACGCCGGACGATATGGGATTCACGCTTGAGGGAGATTCCTCTGACTTTGATGCGAGCGCACCGACGCCCGCGCAGTAAGGAGGAAATCCGTTGGCAAAATTTTTCATTCACCGACCGATCTTTGCGATTGTTATCGCCCTGATCATTGTTATCGTCGGAACGCTGGCTGGCTTTTCTCTGCCGATTGCGCAGTATCCGCAGATTTCTCCGCCGACGGTTTCGGTGTCGGCATCCTATACGGGCGCGAGTGCCGCCGTTGTCAATGAGACGGTCGCACAGGTCATCGAGGAGCAGATCAACGGCACACAGGGAATGGACTATATGAGCTCCACCTCTGATGATACCGGACGCTACAGCCTCTCTGTCACCTTTGATGTCGGTACGGACGGCGATATGGACGCGGTCAAGGTGCAGAACAACGCCGCCGGTGCCAACGCGAGCCTGCCCTCCGCGGTGCAGTCTGCGGGGGTCACAACGCGTAAATCCTCGGGGCAGATGGCGTACTTTGTTTCGATGTACTCCGAGGACGGCAGGTATGACCGTGCCTTTATGAAGAACTACGCGACGCTCTACTTCCTCGATGCGATCAAGCGCATCAGCGGTGTCGGCGACGTGCAGGTCTTTGGCGCGGACTATGCGATGCGCGTCTGGTTGAATCCTGACCGCCTCGCTGAGCTCGGACTGACTGTTGCGGACGTCACGGCGGCGATCAAGGAGCAGAACGTGCAGGCTCCTGCCGGAACCGTCGGCGGTATGCCGGCAGAGAATGGGCAGGAAAAACAGTTTACGGGCAAGGTGCAGGGACGCCTGACGACGCCGGAGGAGTTCGGCAACGTCATCATCGCCTCGGGCAAGGACGGCTCGTTCGTCCGCCTGAAGGATGTGGCACGCATCGAGACGGGCGAGCGGCAGAACAATATCGTCGCGAAGTTCAACGGCTACCCTGCCGTCGGTTTCGGTATCCAGCTCACCTCGGATGCGAATGCGATGATTACCCTTGCCGAGGTACGCAAGGTGCTTGCGGAGGCGGAGAAGACGTTCCCGCCCGGGCTCAAGATGAAGTCGGTCTTTGACAGCACGGACTACATCAATGCCTCCATCAAAGAGGTGGTTCACACCTTCGTCGAGGCACTGCTGCTCGTCGTGCTCGTTATTTTCGTCTTCTTGCAGAGCTGGCGCGCAACGATTATCCCGCTGCTCGCCGTGCCGGTCTCGCTCATCGGTACATTCGGCACATTCGTCCTCTTGGATTTTTCCATCAATACGCTGACGCTCTTTGCGATGGTGCTCGCCATCGGTCTCGTCGTCGATGATGCCATCGTCGTTATTGAGAACGTAGAGCATCACATGGAGAGCGGACTCTCGCCTGTGGACGCAACAGAGCGTGCCATGGCAGAGGTACAGGGGCCGGTTGTGGCGATTGCCTTCGTCCTTGCGGCCGTCTTTGTCCCCGTCGCCTTCTTGGGCGGCATGATGGGCGTGCTCTACAAACAGTTCGCTCTGACCATCGCGATCGCGATGGCACTCTCCGCCTTCGTTGCCCTGACGCTGACACCTGCACTCTGTGCGCTGATGCTGAAGCCAAAGAAAGAGAGCGATTCGGAAGGCGTACTCGACCGTTTCTTTGCTTGGTTTAACCGTGTCTTTGACCGTACGCGCAAGGGCTATGTCGGCATTGTCTCAAGATTCATCCGCAAGGCGCGCACGGCCGTCGTATTCCTGCTCATCGTCTGCGGTCTGACTGCCATCATCTATCGCAACCTTCCATCTACGTTTGTCCCCGATGAGGATCAGGGCTATCTGATGATCGCCATCCAGCTCCCGCCCGGGACATCCACGAATCAGACGCAAAAGGTTGTGGACAAGATCCAGCAGGCGGCACAGAAGGAGATCAAGGGGCAGGATGCCGTCATGTCGATCAACGGCTTTGACATTCTCGCCGGCGGTGCAAACTCCAACGGCGCGGTTGTCTTCGTCGGTATGAAGGATTGGTCGCAGCGCCCTGGGATGGGCGAGTCCGTCGCCGCCGCCGTCGGAACGATGTTCCGCGTGGGGGCGATGGAGGCACCGGAGGCGACCGTCGTCGCCATCAACCCGCCGGCTCTGCCGGGGCTCGGCAACGTCGGCGGCTGGTCGCTCCAGCTGCAGGATATGAGCGGTCACTCGGATACCGAGCTGAACGACATCGTGAATGCTGTTCTCGCCGAAGCGCGGACGCGTCCTGAGCTGCAGGGTGTGCGTACCACGTTCAAGATCAATGCGCCGAGCTATCAGTACGAGATTGACCGCGAGAAGGTCAAAAATCTTGGTGTGCAGCTTTCGGACGTGTTTACGGCACTGCAGACCAACTTTGGCGGCTATGAGGTCAACGACTTTAATCAGTTCGGCCGCACCTATAAGGTCGTGCTCCAGTCTGCGACGCCGTATCGTACAGAGGCGGAGGCCGCGAAGTTCATCTTTGTCCGCAATTCGGCGGGGGAGATGGTACCGCTTGATACCCTCCTGAAGCCGAAACTCACGACAGGACCGACGCAGATCAGCCGCTTTAACGGTGCACGTTCGATCAACATACAGGGGAATGCGGCATCGGGATACAGTTCGGGCCAGGCGATGAACGCCATCACCGAGGTGGTGCAGCATCACATCAACTCCGGCTTCACGATCGCGTGGTCGGGACAGAGCCGCGAGGAGCAGAAGTCGGCGAACTCGACGATGCAAGTTCTCGCGCTCGCACTGCTCTTTGTCTTCCTCTGTCTGGCGGCTCTCTATGAGAGCTGGAGCGTGCCGTTTGCCGTACTCTTCACCGTGCCGACGGGCATCTTCGGTGCTCTCTTTGCCGAGTACATTCTCGCTGCGATCTTCGGGGCGATTGGCATTCCGGCACCGGGCTATCAGAACAGCGTCTACATGCAGATCGGTGTCATCATGGTCATCGGTCTTGCTGCAAAGAACGCCATCCTGATCGTCGAGTTTGCAAAGGTGCGCGTGGATCGCGGCATGGATCCGCTGAAGGCGGCCATCCAGGCGGCAGGTCTGCGCCTGCGCCCGATCCTCATGACCTCGTTCGCGTTCATCATCGGCTGTCTGCCGCTCTGTATGGCGTCCGGTGCGGGCGCAGCGGCGCGCAACGGCATGGGTGTCGCCGTCGTCGGCGGAATGCTCTGTGCGACGGTGCTCGGCGTGTTCCTCATCCCTGTGTTCTACGTCATTGTCGACCGTATCTCGCGGATGCTCGGCATCAGTAAGAAAGCGAAGACACGCACGGCGGACGATTATATGTAAACCCACAAAGGCCTTCCCCGTATGGCGGGGAAGGGGGACCGCGTAAGCGGTGGAAGGGGCACAAAGATAAGGAATCACTGATAAAATGAAGTCCGTCAGATTGGCGTAGATTTTTTCGTCCGAACAAGGTGGAAAACCGGACGCAGAGTGGTGCTCTGTGGAGGATTTTCCGCCGAAGTACGGGCAAAAAAGATGCGTCAAGATGATGGTGCTGAATTTATCAGTGCTTCCATAAGGCTGCTGCACGAAGTTTTACGCTTCGTGCAGCAGCCTTTTTGTCTTTATTGTCTTTATGCAGTAAATACGAACTGGACGAGGAGCATATAGACTGCCGTTCCGCCGCCGATGGAGAGGAGCATCTGGCGGAATTTCAAATGCAGGAGTGCCGTGACGGCGATGGCAATTCCCTCAGGCAGGCCGTGCGTCCCGCTGAGGAGAGACACATCCTTCAGGCAGTAAACGACGAGCATTCCGAAGACGGCGGCGGGGAGGACGTTGCCGAGGTAGCGAACAAGCGGCGGCGTCGGCTTTTTCTCCGAGAGGAGGAGAAAGGGGAGTGCGCGCGTGAGCACGCTCGCAAGCGCACAGAGTCCGATCGTGATGCACTGCTCGGTAAAACTCATGCCGTTTCCCTCCTCTCGATGATGGGGCGTAGGATGAGGCAGCCGAGGAGGAGCGCCGTGGCAATGAACTCAAGCGAACCGCCGAAGATGATCGCGCTCATCGCCATTGGGTAGAGGAAGGAGAAGCCCAATGCATTCATATAGATGCCATAGGCAATCCCAAGGAAAAAAATTGCGAGGATGGGGACGGTGTAGGGGAAGGCGGCGCGCAGGGCAGCGAGCGGGACGTTCGCTATTTCTTTCATGGCTGCCTCCAGTCGCAGTCCTCTGCGTGTGCGGCAAGCACGCCGATTGCCTGCAGTGTCGAGTAGATCGACGTCGAGCCGACGAATTTCATCCCGCGCCGCTTCAAATCCTTTGTGATGCGGTCGGAGAGGGGGGATGTGGTGCGGAGCTCCCAGCTCTCGCGGATGGACTTTCCCTCGGTGAAGCCCCAGATATAGGCGTCGAACGAGCCGTATTCACGAACGATGTCGAGAAAGATGCGACTGTTCGTGATGCTCGCCTCGATCTTGCGCCGGTTGCGGACGATGCCCGCATCCTGCATGAGCGTATCTATCTTTGCTGCGTCGAATGCGGCGACGCGCTCCGGGTGAAATCCCTCGTAGGCACGGCGGAAATTCTCGCGCTTGTGCAGGATCGTCGCCCACGAGAGTCCCGCCTGAAATGTCTCCAAGAGGAAGAGCTCATAGAGTGCGTGATCGTCGTGGAGCGGGATGCCCCACTCCTCGTCATGGTACTTGATATAGATGGGATCATCTGGATTGACCCATGCACATCGTCTGCATTTTTTCTCCATACATCCTCCCCGTTGTCCTCTGCTCCCGCCTTGCGATACGTCGTATTCTAGTAATCTTTGAATATAGGAAGCACTGATAAATTCGGCACAACCATCTTGACGCATCTTTTTCGCCCGCTTTTCGTTAGCAAATCCTCCACATAGCCCTCGCTATGCGTCCGGTTTGCTGCCTCAATCGGACAAAAAATCTACGCCAATCTGGCAGACCTCATTTTATCAGTGCTTCCTATATTGTCAAGGATAGAGGGCAGTTCCTCTTTCGTTTGATAGCGATAGATTAGCGTATCATTTGACGCTATCCCACTAGCTTTTTTCTTGTTGTCCATGTATAATGAAAAAGATTCAAAAATTTGATAGGAAAGAAAAGGTGGAGATTCGATGCGGATGAAAACGGCAATGAAGGCAGTTGCTCTTGGCGTCGCCGCCCTCGGGCTTCTGTCTCTCTCAGGCTGTGGGAAAAGTCAGCAGGCGAGTGGGGAAAAGACCTATAAGATCGGTGTCGTTCAGCTGGTGGAGCACAATGCGCTCGATGCGGCGAACCGTGGCTTTGTCGATGGGCTGAAGGCACGCGGCTACGAGGAGGGGAAGAACCTCACGATCGACCGCCAGAATGCACAGGCGGATCAGTCCAATCTCCAGAACATTGCGCAGCGTTTTGTCAGCGACAAGGTTGATCTCATCTGCGCGATTGCGACGCCTGCGGCACAATCGGTAGCGAATGTGACGAAGGATATCCCCATCGTCGGGACGGCAATCACGGACTATGTGAGCGCGAAGCTCGTCCAGTCGAATGAGAAGCCGGGCGGAAATGTGACGGGTACGAGCGATCTGAATCCGATCAAGAAGCAGATCGATCTCCTGATGCAGCTCTATCCGAATGCAAAGGTCATCGGGACGGTGTACTCCTCGAGCGAGATCAACTCGGAGATACAGATCAAGGCGATGAAGGAGTACGCGGAGTCGAAGGGGCTGACGGTACGCGCTGCGACGGTATCGACGGTCAATGACATCCCGCAGGCGGCACAGAGTCTTGTCGGAGATGTCGATGTGTTCTATGAGCCGACGGACAATGTGATTTCCTCCTCGATCCCGACGCTCGTCAGTGTTACGGATGCGGCGGGCAAGGCGGTCATCTGCGCCGAGCCGTACATGGTCACGGGCGGCTGTCTCGCGACCTACGGCATCGACTACTACAAGCTCGGTGTGCAGACAGGCGATATGGCGGCCGACATTCTCGACGGCAAGGCAAAGCCCGCAGATATGCCGATTGAGACGGCACGCGACTTGACGCTGGTCATCAGCAAGGGCAACGCAGAGCGGCTCGGGCTGACGATTCCGGAGGAGGTTCTGAAGGATGCAACACTGGTGGACTGATGAATGGATGATGATGGGACGTTGATGCGGATGAATAATTGGATGAAATGTGCCGCTCTTGGACTGACGGCACTTGGACTTGTGGCGGCGGGCTGCGGACAGCAGGCGCAGCAGGGGGAAAAGGCCTACAAGGTCGGGATTGTTCAGCTTGTGGAGCACAGCTCGCTTGACGACGCAAACCGCGGGTTTGTTGACGGGCTGAAGGAACGCGGCTATGAGGAGGGGAAGAACCTCACGATTGACCGCCAGAATGCGCAGGCGGATCAGTCCAACCTCCAGAATATCGTTCAGCGCTTTATCAGCGACAAGGTTGACCTGATCTGCGCGATTGCGACACCGGCAGTACAGTCTGCCGCGAATGCGACGAAGGATATCCCCATCGTCGGTACGGCTGTGACGGACTACGTGAGTGCGAAGGTCGTCGCATCGAATGATGCCCCGGGCGGCAACGTGACGGGGACGAGCGATCTCGCGCCCATCGCAGAGCAGATTGACCTCCTGATGCAGCTCTATCCGAATGCCAAGACCATCGGAACGATCTACTCATCGAGTGAGATCAACTCGGAGATTCAGGTCAAGGCAATGACGGAGTATGCACAGTCCAAGGGACTGACGGTGCGTACGGCGACGATCTCGACGGTCAACGACATCCAGCAGGCAGCGCAGAGCATGGTGAACGACGTGGATGTGTTCTATGAGCCGACGGATAACGTGATCGCGTCGGCGATTCCGACCCTCACGAGCATTACGGATCCTGCGGGCAAAGGCGTGATCTGCGGCTATGTCGGCGGTGTTACGGCAGGTGCGCTTGCGACGAAGGGCATCGACTACTACAAGCTCGGCGTACAGACGGGCAATATGGCGGCGGACATCTTTGAAGGAAAGAAGCCGGCCACGATGCCGATCGAGACGGCACATGACCTCACAGTGGTCATCAACAAGAAGAATGCAGAGAAGATCGGCCTGACGATTCCTGCGGATGTGTTAAACGGTGCGACCATCGTCGAGTAACAAGCAATCGACATAAAGAGAGCGGGCACGCACGGTGTCCGCTTTTTTACGGAGTTTGGGAGTGACATTATGGATCTCGTTGTAGCGACGGCTGCGCAGGGTGTCCTTTGGGGGCTCTATGCGCTGGGCGTCTATCTGACCTATCGCGTACTGGATATTGCCGATCTGACCGTGGAGGGCAGCTTCCCGCTCGGTGCGGCAGTCGCCGCCTCGATGCTGATGGCGGGCTATGCGCCGATCACGGCGATCTTTGCCGCCTGCATGGCAGGGTGCGTCTCCGGGATCGTGACGGGATTTTTCTGTACGAAACTCAAGATTCCCGCGCTGCTCGCCGGTATTTTGACGATGATCGGGCTGTACTCCATCAACCTGCACGTCATGGGAAAGGCGAATCTGCCGCTCCTGCAGCGTGAGACGCTGTTTACCCAGTGGAACATCTGGGGGCTGGATGCCTCGACAAATATTCTCCTCATCGGGACGGTCGTCGTTGTTCTTGCTATCCTGCTGACGTACTGGTTCTTCGGCACGGAGCTCGGGACGGCGATCCGCGCAACGGGGGCGAACCCGCACATGATCCGCGCAAACGGTGTGAATACGGATGTGATGATCGTTCTCGGGTTGCTCCTCTCGAACGGGATGGTCGCGGTCTGCGGCGCCCTTGTCGCGCAGAGCAACGGCTTCGCCGATGTCGGTATGGGGACGGGTACGATTGTCATTGGACTTGCCTCCGTCATCATCGGCGAGGTGCTCTTTGGCACACGCAGCTTTAAGAACTGGCTGATCTCCGTGGTGCTCGGCTCGGTCGTCTATCGCGCCGTCATCGCGATCGTGCTTCAGCTCGGTATGCAGCCGAATGACCTCAAGCTCTTTACGGCGATCCTCGTGGCGATTGCACTCTCGCTCCCGCTCATTCAGGAGAAGTACCATGTGATGCGGAAGGGGGCAGAGTGATGCTGCAGATCGAGGATATTAAGAAAACATTTAACCCCGGGACGATTACGGAAAAAAAGGCGCTCTCGGGCATCAGCCTTCACCTTCGCCCCGGTGATTTCGTCACCGTGATCGGCGGCAACGGCGCAGGCAAGTCCACGCTGATGAACGCTATCGCGGGGGCGATTTCGGTCGATGCGGGGAAGATCTACATTGCGGGCGAGGACATTACGAAGTGGCCGGAGCACCGCCGTGCAAAGTTCATCGGACGCGTTTTCCAAGACCCGATGATGGGGACGGCGGCACGCATGATGATCGAGGAAAATCTCGCCATCGCGGCACGGCGCGGGCAGACGCCGACGCTCAAATGGGGCTCGACGAGTGAGATGCGCGATGTATTCCGTGAGAAGCTCGCGCGCCTGAAACTTGGTCTGGAGGATCGCCTTTCCTCACGTGTCGGACTTCTCTCGGGCGGACAGCGGCAGGCACTGACACTTCTTATGGCGACGCTTGTCAAGCCGAACTTGCTCCTCCTCGATGAGCATACGGCAGCCCTTGACCCGAAGACGGCGGCGAAGGTGCTGGAACTGACGCAGCAGATCGTCGCGGAGGATCAGCTGACGACGCTGATGATTACGCACAATATGAAGGATGCCCTGCGCTATGGCAACCGCCTCATCATGCTGCATGAGGGTCGCATCCTCTTCGATGTGCCGCAGGAGAAAAAGGAGGGGCTGACCACGCGCGACCTGCTCTCCATGTTTGAACAGGCGGCGGGCAGCGAGCTGGCGAGCGACAGCCTCCTGCTGAGCTGACGAAAAAGTCTACGTCAATCTGGCAGACCTCATTTTATCAGCGATTCCCTAGGGAAGCACGGATAAATTAGGCACAGCTCAATTAGTATTGACTTTAACCACGTTTTGGCACGAAATCTCGGTCCCAGCGCGTAAAATAACAGGCAAACGATAGTTCTTAATTAAAACCTAACGCGCTTCACAAGGCGTTTTAAAATCGCTCCGTTATAGTAATCACTGTAAGCGAGAGAGCGACGCAGAGCATGCTGAACGGAACGCTTACGACCGATTTCGGTGAATCTCCTGCGGTCTTCCCTTCCGCAGGGTTCACATACATTCCCTACATTTCTTTCTCTCTATCGAAAAGCGTCTTCCGCTGCCCGGCGGGAGGCGTATTTTCTTTGCGTACAATTCTTGCCTTTTCGCTAATTCGTAGTACAATAAAAGGATAGAATCGAACGCATGAACGAGAGGGGGCGCAATATGGTATGGGAGTGGAGGCTTGCAGACGGCAGGCGTACGGGGCGGAATCTCTATGGAGATGAGGCGATCCCGCCGCAGCCATCGGCGGAGAAAACACCGAAGCTGCTCCGTGCCATGCGCTCTCTCGTCAAAACCTCGACGAACTTCTGGCAGTCCCGCTCCGAGCTCTTTCTCAAGCAGGCACGTCTCATGGCGAACTACGAGGACGACTATGACTATCGGGGGACAGTCAATCAGTATTTCCCGACGTATGATTCGCTCACCGATCCCGAGCTGCGTGGGTATTTTACTTGGCGGACGAAGGTGCGGCGCGGGGCAGTGGAGCGGCGGGGGATGTCCTACGCGGCGCTCTACGTCTATGAACTTTTGGCCCTCGTTGGCTGCACATCGCCGATGGATGCCTATGAGCGCCTGCATTCCTTCGGTCAGCGCTATGGTGCTCTGGATCCGCAGATTCTGCGCTACCTCAAGGATTGGGAGCATGCGCTCATCATCTACTACGGGCTCAGCCCTGCGCTTCTGGAGGAGCATGACGGGGCAGTGCAGGAGCGCAGACAGGATGATGCTGTCTATGTGATGCTGCATCAAGAGGAGCATACGCCAGAGGAGATCATGGCGGCAGTCTGTACGCTTTCCTCGTATCGTTTGGAGCGCTCCAAACTCTATCGTGCACATACGGCGGAAGCAGATGCCATCGTTCTCCGCGTTCTTGCGCGTGTCAAAGAATACTACGAGAAGCATCGCATCTGCGATTTCTTTTCGGACTGTATTGCACGTTCCTGTACGAGATCGGTGGATCTCTTTGCGTCGGCCGTATTCCATCCGCCGCGTGCGGAGGAGGATCGCATCTGTGCTGTGCATCCGTTGCGGCAGTATGAGTGCACCGGCGGCGCATGGCAGCTGCATGCCTATGAACGTACCGATGGTGCGGCGCAGCGTATCGGTGGGCTCCTGCGCGGGGTGGATACGCAACTGCGCGAGCACTATGGGTTCACGGAGATTCGTCTGCCGCAGCTTCTCAAATGGCAGTGGAAGATCATCCGTGAGGAGACGGCAGATTTTTTCGCGGCGCAGCGCGAGATCGAGGCACGCCGCGTTCATTTGGATTTCAGTCAGCTTGACCGCATCCGCGCCGATGCCGCTGTCACCGAGGAGCGCCTGATTGTGGATGAGGATGATGAATTGCTCCCCGCCGCAGGGGAGGATATATCACCTCCTATGCCTGAGCAGTCTCCGCCGCCTCCTGCACCGCAGAATGCAGCGGCAGCGCCATATACGAATCCGCAGCAGCAGGATACACCGTCCGCCGATCACGGACTGACACAGGCGGAGAAGCGGCTCCTCTGTGCGCTCCTCACTGGTGGTGCGCTTGACTGGGTGCGTGCGGAGGGACAGATCCTCTCCGTGCTCGTGGACGGCATCAACGAGAAGCTGTATGGGGATTTTTCCGATACGGTGATAGAGGGCGAGCCGCCTGCCGTTGTGGAGGACTATCGGGAGGAATTGGCAGGGAGGTACAGTCATGGCATCGAATGAACAGCGGAAGGTTCCACGCCGTATCGCGCAGACGCTCATCAATGCACTCAAGGGGGGCGTTGTGCCGCGTGTCGGGCTTCCCTATATCACGGTGGGGCGTCGACGTGAGATCGAGGCGCTCCTGTCGGATGTGGATATGATTGCAGAGGGCGGCGCATCCTTTCGCTTTATTATGGGGCGCTATGGGAGCGGCAAGAGTTTCCTCCTTCAGACCCTGCGCAGCTATGTGATGGCGAAGAATTTTGTCGTGGTGGATGCGGATCTCTCCCCGGAGCGCCGCCTTCAGGGGACGCGTGGGCAGGGGCTCGCAACCTATCGTGAGCTGATCCGCAATATGGCAACCAAGACGACGCCCGAGGGAGGCGCGCTCACCCTCATCCTCGACCGCTGGATCAGTCGCGTGCAGCAGGAGACGGCGGAGGAAACGCCGCCGGACCGTGCGGACTTCTCAGCGGCGGTGGAGCGGCGTATTGCTGCGATGATTTACGGGCTGAATGACCTTGTCCATGGTTTTGACTTTACGCGTCTTCTGACGCTCTACTATCATGCCTACCGCGACGGTGACGATGCGCTGCGTGCGCAGGTGGCACGATGGTTCCGCGGGGAGTATACGACCAAGACGGAGGCGCGTCATGCGCTCGGCGTGAATATCATCATCACGGATGATGACTGGTATGAGTATCTGAAGCTGTTCGCTGCATTTCTGCGGCAGGCGGGCTATGCGGGGATGCTCATCTTTATCGATGAGCTGGTCAATATCTACAAGATCCCCCATGCGATTACGCGCCAGTACAACTATGAGAAGATCCTCACGATGTATAACGACGCCATGCAGGGACGCGCCAAGTATCTCGGGATGGTCCTCTGCGGCACGCCTGCCTGCATGGAAGATACGCGCCGCGGCGTATACAGCTATGAGGCGCTGCGCTCACGCCTCGCCGAGGGGCGCTTTGCAGGAGAGCACCGTGATCTGCTCTCGCCCGTCATCAAGCTGTCGCCCCTGACCCACGAGGAGATGCTGGTGCTGGTGGAAAAGCTGTCAGGCATCCATGCGGAGCTGTACGGATACGAGACGACCGTCACGCAGGAGGATCTGGCGGATTTTATCCGCATCGAGTTCGGGCGCATCGGCGCGGATGACCACATTACGCCGCGTGAGGTGATTCGTGACTTTATTCAGGCACTGGACATCATCTATCAGACACCGACGCTCAAGATGGCAGATTTGCTCCTGTCAGAGAACTTTTCCTATGCCGCCAATGCGGTGGAGGGGGCGCAGGTCAGCGCGCAGTTTGCGGAGTTTGATCTATGAACGTGTTTGACCGCTATGCGCCCTGTGTCCGTGAATACATCTACGGGCAGGATTGGCGCAGTCTGCGCGGGGTTCAGGTCGCGGCAGGCGAGGCGATCTTTGGGTCGGAGGAGCACGTCCTCCTCACTTCCTCCACGGCGTCGGGGAAAACGGAGGCGGCGTTCTTTCCCATCATCACCCTGCTGCTAGAGAGCCCTCCCAGCTCCGTCGGCTGCATCTACATTGGCCCGTTGAAGGCACTCATCAATGACCAATTTGAGCGGCTGACGCCGCTCTGCGCGACGGCGGGTATCCCCGTGTGGCATTGGCACGGTGATGTCGGCCAGACGCACAAGGCGCGGCTGATGAAGCATCCGTCGGGCATTTTGCAGATCACGCCCGAGTCACTTGAGGCACTCCTCCTGCATCGGCATGCGGCGATTCCAAAGCTCTTTGGCGATCTGCGCTTCGTCGTGATCGACGAGGTGCATTCTCTCCTGCGCGGGGATCGCGGCGGGCAGACGCTCTGCCTGATCGAACGTCTCTCGCGGATCGCCGGTGTGCAGCCGCGCCGTATCGGGCTGTCGGCAACCATCGGCACGCCCGCAGAGACGGGGGCTCTCCTTGCAGCGGGGACGGGGCGCGGGACACTGGTGCCGGAGATCGCGGCGAAGGGGAGCCGATGGCGGCTTTCCATGGAGCATTTCTACGTACAGGACACGCAGGCGGGAGAAGGCCGTACGGATATTGATCTGCCCACCGCACCGGATACACCGACCGATATGGCTCCGGAGGGGGCGGATCCGGGGATTGCCTATATTTTTGAGCATACGCGCGGAAAAAAATGTCTTGTCTTTGTCAATTCGCGCGAGGAGTGCGAGGCCGTGACGAATACTCTACGCTCATATTGCGAGCGCAGGCATGAGCCGGATCGGTTCCTCATCCACCATGGCAATCTCTCGGCTGCCTTTCGGGAGACGGCAGAGGCACGCATGAAGGATGAGGAGAGCTGTCTCACGACGTGCACGACGGCGACGCTTGAGCTCGGCATCGACATCGGCAGACTTGAGCGCGCATTTCAGATCGATGCGCCGTGGACGGTGTCGTCCTTCCTCCAGCGCATGGGACGAACGGGGCGGCGCGGGCAGCCGCAGGAGATGCACTTTGTCGTGCGCGAGGATGTGCCCGATGCACGCGCTCTCCTGCCTGCGACGATCCCGTGGAAACTCCTGCAGGGCATAGCCCTGATCCAGCTCTATCTTGAGGAGCGCTGGGTGGAGCCGCCGCGCCTTCATCGTCTCCCGTTTAGCCTCCTCTATCATCAGACGATGAGCACCCTCGCCTCCTGTGGAGAGCTCTCTCCGCGCGCACTGGCGGAACGGGTGCTCACACTGCCTGTTTTCACGCGCGTGACGCAGGAGGACTATCGCACGCTCCTGCGCCATCTCCTGCAGGAGGAGCATATCCAGCGGACGGAGCGCGGCGGCCTGATCGTCGGGCTGGCAGGGGAGCGCGTCGTGCAGTCCTATCGCTTTTACGGTGTCTTTCAGGAAAACGAGGAGTACACGGTTCGCTGCGAGTCCCAAGAGATCGGAACGATTGTCACCCCGCCGCCGGTCGGTGAGAAAATTGCCATCGCGGGGCATGTATGGCGTGTACTGGAGGTGGACCGCAAGCGGCATCACGTCTACTGTGAAATGGTCAAGGGGCATGTGCCCGCGTATTTCGGCGAGTGCCCCGGGGACATTCATACGCATATCCTGCATCGGATGCGGCAGGTACTCGCCGAGGATCTTCTTCCTCCGTATCTGCTGAAAAATGCCGCAGCACGTCTCATGGGAGCGCGGAGGGCGGCACAGCATTCAGGGGCAGCACGGGATGTACTCATTCCGCTGGGCGGAGCGATGTATGCACTCCTGCCGTGGCTCGGCAGCTATGCCTTCCTCGCGTTGGAGCGATTTCTGCGAATCCGCTGTGCCGCGCGGCTTGGCCTGCGTGGGCTGGAATCCATGCGGCCGTATTTTATGCAGTTTACGATGAAGGCGTCTCCTGCCGATTTTTTCCGTATTCTCGCGGAGGAGGCTGCGGCAGATTTTTCGTCGATGGAGCTCCTCTATCCGGATGAGGTGCCCGTGTTTGACAAATACGATGAGTATCTCCCTACGGAACTGGTACGGCGCGGATTCGCGGAGGGCGTGCTGCATACGGCGGAGATGCGGGAAACCGTTCTCTCGTGGCGCGGAGCGCGGATTGACAGTATGGCGCGTGCATGATAGAATGATTTCTATGCGGATGTGGCGGAACTGGCAGACGCGCTGGACTTAGGATCCAGTGCCGCAAGGCGTATGGGTTCGACCCCCTTCATCCGCACCATTTTGGCTTATCGGAACCGCTGACGGGATCGTGGTCAGTGCTTCCTTTCCTTTGTTCTCGTGGGTTCGCTGCAGTGTCATGTCGTCTTTTTTTCCTTGGCAGGACGAAGCCGCACCCATGGTGCACAGTTCCTTCCGACTGCAGAGCAGTCGGTATTTTTTTAGGCGGATAAGATGAAGTCCATCATTCGTTCTATAGGAGTGTGAATCTTATGTCTGTTCTTGCTGCTTATGCTGTGCCACATCCGCCGCTCATTCTTCCCGCGATCGGCGCGGGACGCGAGCAGGAGATTGCGCACACCGTCGCCGCCTATCGTGAGGTTATGCGTGCGGCGGCAGAGCTTCGTCCCGATACCGTTGTTGTCATCAGTCCGCATGCTGTCGTCTATGAGGATTACTTTCATATCTCGCCGGGAGAGCATGCGGAAGGAAATTTTGCGGCATTTGGACATCCCGCGATCTCTGTCGGTGTCGACTATGACGAGGATTTCGTACGGGCGCTTGCCGCGACGGCGATGGATCACGATATTCCGGCAGGAACCCTCGGCGAGCGGGCGGCGGCACTCGATCACGCGACGATGATTCCGTTGGCCTTTTTGAGCGATTATCTCGGAGATGCGCCGGTCAAGGTGGTGCGCATCGGTGTTTCGGGGTTGTCGGCGTATCTGCACGCGCGGCTCGGTCAGTGCATTGCTGCCGTGGCAGAACGACTGGGGCGGCGCACTCTGTGTATCGCGAGCGGCGATCTCTCGCATCGGCTCAGCCCTGCGGCACCGAATGGCTTTGCGGAGGAGGGACCGGAGTTTGACCGCCTTTGTACGGCGTTTATGGGGACGGGGGATTTTTTCTCCCTGCTGCAGATTCCGGGGAGCTTTGCCGAGGCGGCAGGGCACTGTGGACTAAATGGGCTCTGGGTGCTCGCCGGCGTGCTCGACGGCAGTGCGATCGAGAGCCGTCTCTGCAGCTATGAAGGACCCTTCGGCGTCGGCTATGCAGTGGCTTCCTTTACGGTCACGGGAACGGATGAGAGCCGCGACTATACGGCACAGCTCGTTCGTGCGGAGGATGCGGCGATGGAGAAGCTGCGTGCATCGGAGGATATGTATGTACGTCTCGCGCGGGCGAGCGTGGAGCACTTTGTGCGAACGCATACCTATGCCGCTCTGCCGCCGGATATGCCGGAGGAGCTGACGGAGGGACGTGCGGGGGCTTTTGTCTCCATCAAAAAATATGGAAAACTGCGCGGCTGCATCGGGACATTTCTGCCCGCACAGCAGAGTCTCGCTGAGGAGATTCTCTACAATGCAGTCTCGGCAGCGGCACACGACAGCCGATTTGAGCCGATTGCCGTGGAGGAACTGGATCGTCTCGTCTACAGCGTGGATGTGCTCAGTACGCCTGAGCCGATCACGTCGGCAGAGGAACTGGATCCACATGTCTACGGCGTTATCGTAAAAAGTGTGGCGGACCGTCGGCGCGGTCTCCTGCTGCCCGATCTCGCGGGGATCGACACGGCGGAGCAGCAGATCGCCATTGCACGGGAGAAGGCACACATCATGCCGAAAGAGCCAATTTCCCTCGCTCGATTTACCGTCGTTCGGCATCATTGAACAGGAGCATTTCGCCGCGGGAGAGGAGTATTTGCATGGGAGATAAGCCGGACTTTTCCTTTTGGAATGCCTGGTGGAAGGAGAAATTTCACGAACGCGTGGAGCACATACGGGCAAACCCGCAGGTGGATTACTGGGACAAGCGCGCATGGGATTTCTCCGCCATGCGCCGCAGCAACGATTATGACTACGGGCGGAAAACCTATGCGGCATTGCGGCACATTCTGAGCGCGGACGCGACGATGCTCGATATCGGCGCGGGACCCGGCTCCTTTATTATTCCCTTTGCCGAGAAGATCAAATTCGCTACGGCCGTGGAACCGTCGCACGAGATGGTACATCTCCTGCGGGAAAATGCCGCTGAGGCAGGGGTGTCCAACTATGCGGTGATTGAGGAGCTGGTGCAGGATCTTCCCGTCGGTGGGACACTTGACCGCGCATTTGATCTCGTGACAGTGTCGCTCGTCTTCTGGATGTATGCGGATGTATGGCCGCTCATCCTGCAGATGGAGGCATATACGAAGGCATACTGCGCCATCGTTGCGGAGATCCCCGACAAGAAAAATCCGCGCTCGGCGAGCAGCTGTGATGTGGAGGAGTTCCAGATTCTCTACAATATGCTTGCTGCGCAGGGGCGGTTTGCCAACGTGCATACGATTGACTATCGCTGTGAGCGCAGTATCGAGGATGAGCTGCGGTATCGGCTGCTCGCCTACGAGCAGTACGAGGGCGATGTCACAGATGCCGTGCGTGAGGAGCTGCGCCGCGCCGTCTGCGCGGAGGCAAAGAACGGAAAGTGCACCGTTGCGACGCGTTCGGCCGTGATTTGGTGGGACGTGCGGGAAAAGCTCTAACAACTGCATCAAAAAAGCCGCCTCGCTGTCGTGAGGTGGCTTTTTCGTGCGTATTTGGGAAGCACTGATAAATTCAGCCGCGCCATCTTGACGTATCTTTTTTGCCCGCACTGTGTCGACAAATCCTCCACATAGCCCTTGCTATGCGTCCGGTTTGTCTCCTTGTTCGGACAAAAAATCTACGCCAATCTGACGGACTTCATTTTATCAGCGATTCCTTTGCTTACTGTGCCGCAGCTGTCTCGCCGACCGTCTCGTTGAGCTTGTCGATGAGTGCGTCGATGTCGATGCCGTGTGCCAGTGCGCCCTGCTCGATGTTCTCGAAATGTGCCGCCGCGCAGCCGAGGCAGCCCATGCCTGCGTTCATCAGAACCTCGACCGTGTCGGGATACTTCTGCACGATCTCGATGATGCTCATATCTTTGGTAATCGCCATAATGACCTCCTATGGGAAAATACAGTGAAAGCAAGGAAAATATTCCTTGACTTTTTCACATTATAGCACAAGATATAAAAATTGAAAGTACCATTTGCAACATATACGTCCATGCTGTGAAGAAAAGCGTCGGAAAACTGTGTTGGAATTGACCTGTGCATGGGTTGTGTGCTATAACATAACGTGTATATCTGTCATAACGTGTTTTGGAGGAATATCTGTGAGCAATCTTGAAGTCGGAATCGTCGGTCTGCCGAATGTGGGAAAAAGCACGCTGTTCAACGCGATCACGAAGGCGGGCGCAGAGGCGGCGAACTATCCGTTCTGCACGATTGAGCCGAATGTGGGCGTCGTGGCCGTGCCGGATGCGCGCCTCAAGGTGCTGACGGATCTCTATCATTCCAAAAAGACGACGCCCGCCAGTGTGCGCTTCGTCGATATTGCAGGCCTTGTGAAGGGCGCTTCGAAGGGCGAGGGGCTGGGAAATAAGTTCCTCGAGCACATCCGCCAAGTGGATGCCGTCGCCCATGTGGTTCGCTGCTTTGAGAGCTCGGACATCACGCATGTAGAGGGCGGCATTGACCCTCTGCGCGATATTGACATCATCGAGACGGAGCTGTGCCTTGCCGATCTGGAGGCGGTGGAAAAACGCCTCGTCAAGGTGACGAAACTGCTGAAATCGGGGAGCAAGGAGGCAAAGGCGGAGCACGCGGCACTGGAGCGCCTGAAGGAGGCACTCGATGCGGGGCGGCCTGCGCGCGAGGTGGAGCTCTCCGAGGAGGAGCAGGGGATCCTGCGCGATCTGAATCTCCTCACGCGCAAGCCCATCCTCTACATCGCGAATGTCGGCGAGGATGAAGCGGCGACGGCGGATGCGGAGAATCCCTACGTGCAGAAGGTGAAGGAGTATGCTGCACGTACGGGCGCGCAGGTGGTGACGGTATCGGCACGCCTCGAGGAGGAGATTGCCGAGCTCGATGACGAAGAAGCAGCGGCGTTTCTCGAAGATCTCGGTCTTGCGGAGAGTGGGCTGGATCGCCTGATCCACGGTGCGTTTGCCCTGCTCGGCCTGCAGACATTCCTCACGGCAGGAGAGGATGAGTGTCGTGCATGGACGATTACACGCGGAACGACCGCGCCGAAAGCGGCAGGAAAGATTCACACGGACTTTGAGCGCGGGTTCATCCGTGCGGAGATCGTGAACTATGACGATCTCGTCTCGCTCGGCAGTGTCGCGGCAGCGCGTGACAAGGGGCTGGTGCGCCTTGAGGGCAAGGACTATGTCATGCGCGACGGTGATGTGGTGAATTTCCGCTTTAATGTTTGATGCAGGGTAATTTCTGAGCATGATGAAAGGAAGTGAAGAGCATGGACGATACACCTTTGCAGCCTCCGCCGCATACGTGTATTCTGTCCTCTCTTCGCTGTGCAGCTATGATGCTGTGACAGTGGGGGAGGATGATCGGAAAGGAGCGTTCTCCCTTGCTGCAGATTTATAAATCCATGGAATCCGGCCCCTTGCAGGAGCTGTCACTCAAGACGCTGTCCAAAGGGGCATGGATCAATATCGTCAATCCGACGCCGTACGAGCTGAAGGTCGTCAGTACCCTCACGGAGGTTGATCCCGATTTCCTGCGTTCCGCTCTCGACGATGAGGAGCGTTCGCATACGGATGTTGAGGATGACTCCGTCATGATCCTGACCAATGTCCCCGTCTATCGCGGCGAGGACAGCTACGATACACTGCCGCTCGCGATCATCCTTACGGATGAGCATGTCATCACCGTCTGTCTCGAAGAGACGCCCGTCATCGCGGAGTTCAACGAGCGGACAGCGAAGATGTTCCGCACGTACAAGCGGACGCGGTTCCTCTTTCAGATTCTCTATAAATCCGATGTGTTCTACCTGCGCTATCTGCGGCAGATCAGCAAGCTGACCGAGGAGATCGAGGATCGGCTGCGGCATGATATGAAGAACAGCGAAATCCTGCGTCTGCTGCAGCTGCAGAAGGGCCTGACGTATTTCAATGCAGCACTGCGCTCGAACGGAGCGGTGCTCGACCGCCTGATGCGCCTGCGGACGAATACCTCCCTCCATCATATCTTTCGCATGTATGAGGAGGACGAGGATCTCCTGGAGGATGTCATCATCGAGAATAAGCAGGCGCGTGAGATGGCGGATCTATACAGCACGATCTTGGCGCGTCTTGCCGATACGTTTTCGTCCATCGTCTCGAACAATCTGAACCTCGTGATGAAGTTTCTGACCGCAATTACGATTATTCTCGCCATCCCGACGGTAATCTCAAGTTTTCTAGGGATGAATGTGCCGGTGCCGTATCAGGATGATCCGACGGGCTTTCTGCGCGTGCTTGTCTTCGCTGTCTGCGTATCGACGCTGGCGGTCTACCTGCTCTGGCGGAGGGATATGTTTTGATACGCGAAGCACAGCTGGATCGCGGCATCATCTTCGGTGATGCGCATACGGCGGAGTATGTATATATGCCGGGCAGCGAGGTCGGTGCGGAGCATCCGGTCTACGTGTACGAGAACGGTTCCGAACGTAGAGACATTGATCTCTCAGAGGCACTGCACCTCATCCGCGTGCGTGACCTGCGTCCGACCGCACATCCGCTCCTTGGCAGGACAAGCTGCTGAGAATGTCCCGCTCGCTGCCCGAGCGGGACATCTTCCTTTGTGTATCCCGATAGGAGGTTTCCCATGTATCAACATATCAAGCAATCCGTTCAGGATGGCATCGCGCAGATCGTTATGGATCGTCCGGCGTCAAACAACGCACTGGACGCCAAGATGTTTCGCGATTTGATTGCGGCTGTGGAGCATTGTGATGCGGACGAAGCGGTGAAGGTGATCATCCTCACGGGCGCGGGCAAGAATTTCTCCGCAGGCGGCGACATCAAGGAGATGGCGACCTTTGAATTCATCAGCTATGAACTCTCCATGCTGACGGGGCAGGCGTCGCTCGCTCTGCGAAAGTGCCGAAAACCTGTGATCGCGATGGTGAACGGCACAGCGGCGGGCGCGGGCTGCGGGCTCGCGCTCGGTGCAGATTTCCGTATCATGACGGAAGAGAGCTGTCTGCTTACAGCGTTCTCGAACGTTGCCCTGCCCGGGGACACGGGCTGTATCTACCACCTGCATCAGATTGTCGGCCTTGCGAAGACGATTGAGCTCATGGCACTGAGTACCCCTGTCTTTGGTGAGGAGGCTCTGCGCCTCGGACTGGCAACGCGAATCGCCCCCGAGGGGAAACTGGAGGAGGAAACGCGTGCGTTCGCCGTAAAACTCCTGCGCCGTCCGCTCGGCGCCGTCGCTATGCAGAAGCAGCTATATTACGAAGTCTTTTACCGTGACTACATGGCATACAGCCGCATCGAGGCAGAGAATCTCGGGAAGGCAGGGGCCTCTGCGGATCATCGTGAGGCTGTGACGGCATTCCTAGAGAAACGCAAACCGCACTTTAGGAATCACTGATAAAATGAGGTCTGCCAGATTGGCGTAGATTTTTTCGTCC
>ERZ773267.78-NODE-78-length-72457-cov-17.211776_pt1 | contig 72457 bp, 66 predicted proteins | sample MGYA00511959_ERZ773267 | MGnify/ENA primary metagenome ERZ773267 (study PRJEB29015, sample SAMEA2738165) | human oral metagenome | biome: human oral; feature: human-associated habitat; material: saliva | place: China | collected 2240 ...
CTAGAAGTCAAACAATTAAAAAATACAACGCACCAATAAAACCTTGCTTTTAGCAGGGTTTTGTTATTGAGTTTTGGTTTATTGTTTCTATTTAATTGTTTCTATTTAATCAAGCCATTACAGTACTAAGCAAATACAGTATAAGACTAAATAATTATGAAATACACTCTCACAAAGGCTGATGACAGCAAAAGTATTTACCCTCACCAAAATCGCACTGTTGTTGATGACATTCAGCAAGAGGTAGAAAAAAATGTGTTTTTAGGGAAATTATCAGATTTAACTCATGCTGCTGCCAATTGGGGACGCAAAAACTCTTTATGGCCCTTTAATTTTGGTACGTCTTGCTGTTATGTGGAATATGCCACAACATTAACTGCCGTGCATGATTTATCACGTTTTGGGGCGGAGGTTATTCGTGCCAGTCCTCGTCAAGCGGATGTGATGATTGTTGCTGGAACGTGTTTTATTAAAATGGCACCTGTGATATTGCGCTTGTATGAGCAAATGTTAGAACCCAAATGGGTGATTTCTATGGGCGCATGTGCCAATTCGGGTGGTATGTATGATATTTATTCAGTAGTACAGGGCGTGGATAAAATCATTCCTGTGGACGTGTATATTCCCGGTTGTCCGCCACGCCCTGAAGCGTTGATTCAGGCTTTAATGCTCTTGCAAGATTCCATCACTCATGAGCGTCGTCCACTAGGCATTCATTTGGAGCAAAATGTGTATCAGCCAATCATGCCTGCTCAAAGAGAAACCAAAAATGCCAGTCGCATTGCTGTAACCAATTTGCGTAGCCCTGATAATATTGAATGAGCTTGATGGGTTAGAAGTGCGATGAATTTAACTATTTTTAAAGAGTTTTTAGGGCTTATCAATCGTGTATATCAGCTTGATAGTGATGTATTGATGCGTGCTCAAGTGATGTATCAAGCGATTTACCAAGACACAGCACAGTTTAAACAGTTATTAGGTGATGACGGTCAGACTGCTGATGTTTCACAAAAACCATTTTGTCTGTTTTTGATTTTTGAAAAATTATTTCCATGTTATTTTGATGACTGGAAGTTTTATTGTGAAGATTTAAGTCAATATATTAGCCAATACACTCAAGCAACTTTTATAATTACGGATGAAGAATACGCCGGTGAAATGGATAATATACTTGATAAATTGGAAAAACAAACACCATTTAGCTTACTACATATTTGGAGTGGTGGTGATGATGTGCATTTTTATCTCATTCATAAAACAGACAAACCAAAATTGCTAAAACTTGCCCAAGAACTTGATATTTGGGTGGAATAAATGAATTGGCTAAGTTTTTAAGTGGGTTGTGTTTTTAAATGGATTTAATTTAATGAATAAATCATTGCTTAAATAAGGTATGAAACAATGAGCGTTAATCATATTCACGATTTTAGTATCTTGACGGTTTTGGCACAAAAACACCAATTTACCGAGCAAGCCACACAAGATGGTATTCCAACGATTTGGGTGGATAAAAAAGATGTTCTGGATGTGCTTTTGACGTTGCGCACATTGCCAAAACCTTATGTTATGTTGGTAGATTTATCCGCAATTGATGAAAGGCTACGTCAACATCGTTATGGATTGCCCGACAGTGATTTTACAGTCTTTTATCACTTGATGAGTTTAGAACGTAACAGCGATATTCGCGTTAAAGTTGCCTTAAAAGACAATGAATCCATTCCAAGCGCCACCAAAATTTACCCAAATGCCAATTGGTATGAACGCGAGGTGTGGGATATGTTTGGTGTGGTATTTGATGGACATCCACATCTGACGCGAATTTTGTTGCCTAAATATTGGGAAGGGCATCCGCTTCGTAAGGAGTATCATGCTCGTGCTACCGAATTTACACCATATTTTTTAAACACCGCCAAACAGCAGTTTGAACAAGAAAATCTACGTTTTATTCCTGAAGAATGGGGTATGAAACGTTCAGGACGCGATGAAGATTTTATGTTTTTAAACATTGGTCCAAACCACCCCTCAGCGCATGGGGCGTTTCGTTTGGTGTTGCAGCTTGATGGTGAGGAAATTATAGACTGCATTCCTGATATTGGTTACCACCATCGCGGTGCTGAAAAAATGGCAGAGCGTCAAACATGGCATTCATTCATTCCCTACACCGACCGTATTGATTATCTGGGTGGGGTGATGAATGAATTACCCTATATCATGGCAGTTGAAAAACTAGCCGGTATTACCGTACCAGACCGTGCCAAAACCATTCGGATTATGATGAGTGAATTGTTTCGCATTACCAATAATCTTTTGTATTGGGGAACATTTATTCAAGACGCTGGCGGTATGACGCCTGTATTTTATATGTTTACCGACCGCCAAAAGGCTTATGATATTATTGAGGCAGTAACTGGCTATCGTATGCACCCTGCCTGGTTTAGAATTGGTGGAACGGCGATGGATTTGCCACATGGTTGGGAGCGATTGGTGCGTGAATTTTTGGATTGGATGCCAAAACGCATTGATGAATACTATAAAGCCACCATGACCAATACCGTACTTAAAGGGCGCACGCAAAGCGTTGCTCAATATGATGCCAAACAAGCCTTGGCGTGGGGCGTAACAGGAGCAGGGCTTCGTGCTACAGGCATCGATTTTGATTTGCGTAAAGCTCGCCCCTATTTGGGTTATGAAAATTTTGACTTTGATGTGCCTGTATTTTATAACGGCGATGCCTATGACCGCTGTTTAGTAAAAATTGAAGAAATTCGCCAATCACTACGTATTATTCGTCAATGTTTGGATAATATGCCAAGTGGAGCTTATAAAGCTGAACATCCTCTGGCTGTGCCACCACCAAAAGATAAAACTCTAAAAGATATTGAAACTTTGATTAATCATTTTGTGTCAGTATCATGGGGTCCTGTGATGCCAGATGGTGAGAGTGCGTGCATGGTAGAAGGGGTAAAAGGACTCAATAGTTATTATGTAACTTCTGATAACTCAACCATGAGCTACCGCACGCGTATCCGTACGCCAACCTTTGCTCATTTGCAACAAATGCCGAGCGTGATTAACGGCTCTTTGGTGTCAGATGCCATTATTTATTTGGCAAGCATTGATATTGTGATGGCGGATTGCGATAGGTAGGTTGCTACTTGTCAACGATGGTGTATTGATAATTTTAAATTAAGATAATATTAAGGTTGGAAAATCATGAAGGGTCAATGCCTGTGTCAAGCTATTACCATTGAAACGGTAGATAGCCACGAATTGCATGCTTGTCACTGTGGTAACTGTCGCAAATGGGGCGGTTCGGCAGGATTTACATTTGCCACAAATGGCATTAGCATCAAGGGTCAAGACAATATCACAAGCTATCAGATGGTAGAGTGGGGCACACGTAACTTTTGTAAAGTTTGTGGGACACATTTGTACTTTTATCAGCTTGGCAAAGATACCTATTACATGTCAGCTGGCTTGTTTGATGATGTAGATTTTAAATTGACATCACAAATTTTTATCGATAAAAAGGCGTGCTATTATGAACTTGCTAATGATACGCCTAAGCTGACTGAAGCTCAGTTTTTAGCAATGATTGTGGATGAAGGTTGATAAATGATGAATGCACATCACATTTCCGAAGAATCACTAATTGCCTTTGCCGAAGAGACGTTAAACGAAGCTAAGACAATCATGTACAATATGCTTGCCAAAGTGGTGGAGATTGGGGCATCGGATTTGTTTATTACCGCTGATTTTCCACCAAGTGTAAAACATCAAGGACTGATGAAGCCATTAGGTAAACAAATATTAAGTGCTGACAAAACCAAGCTGTTTGCTTATAGCATTATGAATGACTATCAGCGAGATGAGTTTGAGCGTGAAATGGAGTGTAATTTTGCTATCAATGTGCCAGAGGTTTCAAGATTTCGGGTGAATGTATTTGTTCAGCAGCAACAAGTGGGTATGGTGATTCGTACCATTGCTGCTGAGATTCCCAATTTTGACAAACTAAAATTGCCTAACACGTTAAAAGATGTGATTATGGAAAAGCGTGGGCTTGTTCTTGTGGTTGGCGGCACAGGGTCTGGAAAATCCACATCTTTAGCAGCGATGATTGATTATCGTAATGAAAACAGTGCAGGGCATATCATCACTGTAGAAGACCCCGTAGAATATGTACATAAACACAAAAAATCCATGATCACCCATCGTGAAGTCGGCGTGGATACCCACTCTTGGCATCACGCCCTTAAAAATACTCTGCGCCAAGCGCCCGATGTGATTTTGATTGGAGAAATTCGGGATACTGAGACTATGGAGCATGCGATTGCTTTTGCCGAAACAGGGCATTTGTGTCTTGGCACATTGCACGCTAATAATGCAAATCAAACCCTTGACCGCATTATCAACTTTTTCCCAGAAGAACGTCGTCAGCAGCTTTTGATGGATTTATCCAGCAATATGAAAGCCATCATTTCCCAAAGGCTGATTCGTACTGAGGACGGAAAAGGTCGACGGGCAGCAGTAGAAATTATGCTCAATACACGATTGGTTGCAGATTTAATTTTAAAAGGTGAGATGCATGAATTAAAAGCGGTGATGACCAAAAGTCGTGAAGTTGGCATGCAGACCTTTGACCAAGCCTTATTTGATTTGTACAACGAAGGGGCGATTAGCTATGATGAGGCGATTAGAAATGCTGATTCTGCTAATGAACTTCGCTTGCAGATTAAATTAAAAGGCACGCGAGCAGCGCAAGAAGAAACGGCATCAGCATTGTCTTTGTACGAAGATACCAAAGAAGATGTAGTAAGTAAATAAATCAAGTTGAGGGAAAAATTGTGTGAGGTTTTTTGTTTGTGTCAAAAAAACTTAAAACCCAAGATGATGCGAAAATGTATATTCGTTACTAAATTGATACAGATAATCCTACTATATTATTAGTAGGCCTGTTTGGTGATAAAGATTTGTATGATGAACCTGTCATGATGTTTTAAAACTTATCAAAGTTTGATTTTAACAGTGGTGAGTTATGAAAAGATTTTAAATTGGTTAAACTAGCTTACTTGTCAAGTTTTAGATGTTTAACCTTAAAATAGCTAGCTTTAGTTTGCAAGCGCTAAAATTATCCAACAATAAAAAGTATTTTTATGAAAATTGTAACCGATAAATCCCCTAAGGTGGATATTCATGCCATTTTAACTGATGATGAAATCCGCGGCATCAATGAATATATTCATCATTATCCTCAAGCTCGTGCTGCTGTATTGGATGCTTTAAAACTTGTCCAAAAACGCAGCGGCTGGATAAGTGATGCTCAACTCAACGCCATTGCTAATATGCTGGATATTCCGCCAAGTGATGTTGAAGGCGTGGCAACATTTTTTAATCGCATTTATCGTCAGCCTGTAGGCCGTCATGTGATATTGTTATGCGATTCAATCGCTTGCTATTTAACAGGTTTTGAGGCAGTGGAAAAAGAGTTTAAGCGTCAGTTAAACATTGAATATGGACAAACCACGCCTGATGGACGATTTACCTTGTTGCCAATTTGCTGTTTGGGAAACTGTGATAAAGGGCCGTCAGTTTTGATTGATGAAGATACGTATGGGCCAATTACTCCAGAAGAAGTAGCCATTGTTTTACAGCAATATGCTTGATAGTATAAATTTCATAAAACATTTGCCACTTATGACAAAGGTTTGAAAAAAAGGAAGATTTGATGAACATTCATGAGCAAATCACTGCCAAAAACCAAGGCAAAGCTCCAAGTCAGTTAAACCGTCAGCGAATTCCAATTTATGCAGTGGGGTTAAAAGACGGTGAGGCGCCTACCAGTTTGACTCATCCATTGACGTGGCGATTGTATCATCAAGACGCTGTTTTGACTTTGGCAGATTATGAGCGTTTAGATGGTTTTAAAGGCTTAAAAAATGCTCTTACTAAACCTTCAAAAGAAGTTGGTGAAATGATAAAAACCGCCAATGTTCGGGGTCGCGGGGGTGCAGGGTTTAATGCCGGGCTTAAATGGACATTTATGACTCCACCAGATGGAGGCGTGCGTTATCTGATTTGCAATGCTGATGAAATGGAACCCGGAACATTTAAAGACCGTCTTTTGATGGAACGAATTCCTTTTCAGCTAATAGAAGGTATGCTCATCACTGCTTATGCCATCGGTGCAAGTGAAGGCTATATTTTTATTCGCGGTGAATATATCATCGCGGCACAGCGTCTGCAAGCGGCAATTGATGAAATGCTTGCCCATAATTTGCTTGGCGATAAAATTTTGGGTACCGATTTTAGTTTTTCATTGCATGTTCATACAGGGGCAGGGCGTTATATTTGCGGTGAAGAAACGGCACTTATTAACTGTTTAGAAGGTCGTAGAGCAAACCCACGTACCAAACCACCTTTTCCTCAAGTATCAGGTGCTTGGGGGCGACCAACCGTCGTCAATAATGTAGAAACCCTAAACAACATGCCTGCTATCTTAATGAACGGAGTGGACTGGTATTTGGATTTACCCAAACAAAAAGGTAAATCCACTACGCCCGGCACAAAAATTATGGGCTGTTCTGGTCGTGTTAAGGATGCAGGACTTTGGGAATTACCCTTTGGTTATACGGCTCGTGAGCTGATTGAACTTGCAGGCGGAATGCAAGATGGACTAAAATTAAAAGCCTGGCTACCAGGTGGCGCTAGTACTGACTTTTTAACCGCAAGCGATGAACATCTGGACCTAGTTATGGATTTTGATCCGATTATGAAGGCAGGTTCGCGATTAGGAACCTGTTTGATGATGGTGGTGGATGAAACCCAAGATATGGTTGCACTGTCTAAAAATTTACAAAAATTTTTCCAACGCGAATCTTGTGGCTGGTGTACACCATGTCGGGATGGATTGCCTTGGGGTGTAAAAATTTTAGAAGCCATTGATACAGGTCACGGTCAAACAGATGATGTGGAAAAATTAAGTGAATTAACCCGTGATTTATGGCTTGGAAAAACATTTTGCGCTCACGCACCGGGAGCTATGGAGCCTTTAATGAGTGCATTAAAATATTTTCGCCATGAATTTGACCAAAAAATCAAACACAATCATCAATAAACAACACAGGGGGAAAAATGGCAGTCATTCATGTAGATGGGAAATCCCTAGAAGTTGATGGTTCAGACAACTTATTACAAGCCTTATTATCCTTGGGATATGATTTACCATACTTTTGTTATCATCCCGCCTTAGGCTCGGTGGGGTCATGTCGTCAATGCGCCGTCAAGCAATTTAATAACGAAGAAGATGTGAAGTCAGGGCGTGGACGATTGGTAATGTCGTGTATGGTTGCACCTAGCGACCAAATGTATATTTCAATTGACGATGCTGAAGCCAAAGCTTTTCGAAAACATATTGTTGAATATATCATGACCAATCATCCGCACGATTGCCCAACCTGTGAAGAAGGTGGTCATTGTCATTTGCAAGATATGACTTACATGTCTGGACATCGTGCTAGACGTTATCGTTTTACTAAGCGTACCCACCACAATCAAGATTTGGGAGCGTTTATTAATCATGAAATGAATCGCTGTATTGCTTGTTATCGTTGCGTGCGTTTTTATAAAGATTACGCTGGCGGTACTGATTTTGGAGTATACGCGTCCAATAATCGAGTATATTTTGGGCGTGATACCGAAGGGCAATTTGAAAGCGAATTTAGCGGCAATTTAACTGAAGTTTGTCCAACGGGTGTATTTACTGATAAAACACATTCTGACCGTTATAATCGTAAATGGGACATGCAGTATGCTCCAAGTATTTGTCAGGGCTGTTCAACTGGCTGTAACATTTCTGCAGGCGAGCGTTATGGTGAATTAAGACGTATTGAAAATCGCTATAACCCCGATGTTAATGGTTATTTTTTATGCGATAGGGGACGGTTTTCTTATGGGTTTGTCAATCGTGGCGATAGACCAATTACACCAACCCAAAATATAGCAGGCGCATCAAAATCGCTAACTGCCGATGCAGCGTTGGATGGCGTAGCGGCATTTTTAAAACCATATTTGGTTAATAAAAAAGTGATTGGTATTGGTTCTGCAAGTGCTAGCCTTGAAAGTAATTTTGCTCTAAAGAGTTTGGTAGGCGCAGAAAATTACAGTACAGGCGAATTGCTGCACACGCAAAATTTAACCAAAACCTGCATTGAGTTGTTGCGTCATCAGGCGGTGGATAATTTATCACTTGCTCAAGTAGAAACATCAGATGCTTTGTTTATTTTGGGTGAAGATTTAACTCAAACTGCCCCAAGAGTGGCACTGTCAGTTCGACAAGCTGCCAAAAACGAAGCCAAAAAAATGGCAGAAAACCTTAAAACACCCACTTGGCTTGCTGAACCTGTCAAACGTATTGGTCAAAACCATTACAGTCCAATTTATATTGCTGGGGTTATTGATACCAAACTAAATGACGTTGCTAAGGTATCGGCAGTGGCAGACATTGCGTCTATTGTGGATTTGGGTATAAAGGTTGCTGATGAAATTTTGGCGCTGCCAGATGATTTAACGCAAATCTTAACAATCTCTAAAGATAATTTTGATAATCTTGCCAAAAAAATTGCTTGCGATTTATTGCTAGCAAATAGACCACTTTTAATCAGCGGCAGCAGTTTGTCATCGCAAATGCTGTTACAGGCGACCGGTTATTTAGCACAAAATTTGACCAAAAAACGTCAAATCATCAAAGAAAAGCTGCAACAAAATATTTTGCAGGAAAATGATGCACAAAATAGTAAGCTTCAAGATGTATTAAAAAATTATCTATCAAAAACAGGTATTTATCTGGTTATGCCAGAAGCAAATAGCGTTGGGGTAAGTTTGCTTGGCGGTCAAGCCTTGGAAGAAGTGTTGGCACAAACGTTTGATGTGGCGATTGTTGTGGAAAATGAACTACGTGATTTATCAAAACCCTTACAGGATAAATTGTTCAATCAATCCATCATCGTCATTGACCATCAGCATTGTGATTGGCATGATAAAGCCGCTTTTGTCCTGCCTGCTGGAACATTTGCCGAGACCGATGGCACGATGGTTTCCGCCGAAGGACGAATGCAGCGGTATTTTGCAGCGTATGATAAAGCCTATTATGTGCCAGATTCAACCGTCAAAGACAGTTGGCGCTGGCTGTTTGCGTTATCCAGTACAATTTTAAATACTCAAAACCAGTGTCAGCATTTAGATGATGTGGCAGCACAAATCGCTAAATTGCCTGATTTATCGATGATTTTGCAAACCGCTCCAGAAGCAGATTATCGTATTACAGATTTAAAAATTGCTCGTCAGCCCCGTCGTTATTCGGGGCGTACGTCCATGCGTGCTAAAATTTCAGTGCATGAGCCTATGCAGCCTAAGGACACTGATACGGCATTGACATTTTCAATGGAAGGTTATGTTGGCGATAAAACAGCCGCTTCAGTAACAGCTTTTGCATGGAGTGCTGGGTGGAATTCACCGCAGGCATGGAATAAATATCAAGATAAAGTTGGCGGTCGCCTCAAAGGTGGTGATGTAGGTGTGCGTGTGTTTGACGTTATGCCAAGGCTTGAGCACGACTATGTATCTTTTGTTGTGCCACAAACTCCAAAAAGTGATTTCCAAACAGGTCAAGCAAGTCTTGTGCCAGTTTATGATATATTTGCCAGCTCCAATTTATCCCAGGCTTCACCTGTGGTAGCTGAAGTTATCAAACCGGCTGCTTGGTTTATTGGACAAGATGAAGCGCAAAAATGGCAATTACAAGATGGTGATGTTTTAACCATTAGCCAGCATGAACATCACATCAGTTTGCCTGTAAAAATTGTACCATATTTGGCAGAAGACAGCATTGGTTATCCTGTTGGATTGGTGCCTTTAGTATGCTATTTACCTGCTTGTGTTAAAAAAGGTGGTGATAAAATATACACGCCGATTTACAAAAAACAGCTGGTAAACGCAACAAGCAAACCAGTTTCAAGTTTGGCAACATTTAATACCAACTTGGTAAATCAAAGTGCTACCAAGACAAATAATAATTTGATACAGGAGCGTATCTAATGAGTCAGATTCAAAGCATTCCTGATGTACCAAATTTTTTGGTCAATAGTTTAAGTTTTGATACTTGGTCAGTAATGTTTATGGTAGCCCAAGCCCTGATTATTTTTTTAGGATTGGTTATTACCGCTGCTTTAATGATTGTTTATGAAAGAAGAATGTTGGCATTGTGGCAAGACCGCTATGGTCCAAACCGTGTTGGCTGGCAAGGTTCATTGCAACTTGTAGCAGATATGCTAAAAATCTTTTTTAAAGAAGACTGGACGCCTAAATTTGCTGATAAATTTATGTTTACACTCGCTCCTGCCATCGCAATGTTTACTGCTTTGGCAAGTTTTGCAATCATTCCACTAAGTCCAACTTTAGGGGCAAGCAATTGGCATATTGGCATTTTATTCTTTTTTGCAATGGCAGGGTTGGCAGTGTATGCGGTGATGTTTGGTGGTTGGGCTTCAGCAAACAAATTCAGTCTTTTAGGTGGACTGCGTTCAGCTGCCCAAACCATCAGTTATGAAGTTTTTTTGGGATTATCCTTGATGGGCGTCGTAGCAATGGCAGGCTCATTCAACCTAAGAGATATTGTACTTGCGCAGACAGGAATTTGGAATGTTATCCCACAATTTTTGGGATTTTTGTGTTTTGTGGTGGCAGGCGTTGCTGTAACTCATAGACATCCTTTTGACCAGCCAGAAGCCGAACAAGAACTTGCTGAAGGCTATCATGTGGAGTATTCTGGCATGAAGTTTGGTATGTTTTTTATTGGTGAATATGTCAATGTAGTGGTGATTTCAGCATTGATGACTTGTTTGTTTTTTGGGGGCTGGCTTGCTCCATTTAATCTTGATATTCCTTTTATCCCACCTGTATTTTGGTTTTTAATTAAAACGCTCTTTTTTATGACCATGTTTATTTTGGCAAGGGGTTCACTGATGCGCCCACGTTATGACCAAGTTATGAATTTTGGTTGGAAAGTATGTTTGCCTGTTACGCTTGTTAATCTGATTGTAACAGCAGGCGTGATATTGGCAGTGCAAGGGGGATAAGATGATTGCAACCTTAAAAAATACCGCGTTAGGGATTTTTACCATTGTGCGTTCTATGTGGATGGTAAATAGCCATGCCACCAGAAAAAGAGATACGATTTTATATCCTGAAACTCCCGTGCCTGTTCCGCCACGTTTTCGTGGTCGTATTGTACTGACTCGCGACCCTGATGGTGATGAGCGCTGTGTGGCGTGTAATCTTTGTGCGGTGGCGTGTCCAGTAGGCTGTATTAGCCTGCAAAAAGCAGAGCGAGAAGATGGTCGCTGGTATCCTGAATTTTTTCAGATTAATTTTTCTCGCTGTGTGTTTTGTGGTATGTGTGAAGAAGCTTGTCCAACTACTGCCATTCAGCTGACACCAGATTTTGAATTGGGTGAATATCGCCGTCAAGATTTGGTATATGACAAAGACCATCTGCTTATTAGCGGTACGGGTAAATATCCAGAATATAATTATTATCGGATAACGGGCATGGCAACTAAAGACAAACCTAAAGGCTCACATCAAAATGAAAGTGCACCGATTGATATTCGGAGTTTATTGCCATGATGGAATTAAATATTGCTAATTTGGGTTTTTACGCATTGGCACTAGTTGCCATTGTTGCTAGTTTTAGGGTGATTGTCCATACCAATCCTGTGCATGCTATTTTATCCATGATTGTATCTTTACTGGCAGTAGCAGGAATCTTCTTTTATTTGGGCGCACCTTTTGCCGGTGTTTTGGAAATTATTGTTTACGCCGGAGCAATTTTGGTGCTGTTTGTATTTGTCATCATGATGCTTAATCTTGGCAGTCAAAATCATCAAACTGAAAAACAATGGATGTCATCTAGTGCTTGGGCAATGCCGACGTGTTTAATGATTGTGATTGCTAGTGTTATGATTGGGATGATTGGCGGCTCAGCAGAAGGACTAGGACAAATTAATTCAGAGGTTGTTGATGCTAAGGCGGTTGGTATTCATTTATTTACCCAATACGTTTTATTGGTAGAGGTGGCAGCATTTTTATTGTTAGGAGCTTTGGTGGCAGCATATCATTTGGGCAAAAAAGCCTTGGATGATGAAAATATCAGCCATTTTCAAAATCAATCCATAACAACCAATCAGGGAGAAGATGTATGATAATGGCGATACAAACTTTATCGGCAACCCCAGTTTCTACAGTGCCTGTATCCCACGCGCTAATTGTATCTGCGATTTTGTTTGTCATAGGATTGGCAGGCGTGATGGCAAGACGCAATGTTTTATTTATGTTGATGAGTCTTGAAATCATGATGAATGCTGCTGCTCTTGCTTTTGTAGTCGGCGGTAATGCTTGGGGTAATCCTGACGGTCAAGTCATGTTTATTTTTGTGCTGACATTGGCGGCGGCTGAGGCGGCGATTGGGCTTGCAATTTTGTTGCAAATTTACCATCGTTTTAAAAGTCTTGACGTCAATCTGCTCGGTCAATTAAAGGGGTAATGTATGTTGGCACTGACTTTTATCTTTCCTGTGATTGGTTTTTTGCTCCTTGCTATTGGTCGCGACCGTTTAAGTGAAAAGGTAGCAACTTTTATTGGTGTGGGCAGTGTTGGGCTTTCAGCTATTTTTGCAAGCATTAGTATATTAGGATTTATAAACGCCAATCAAAATCCCAGCACGCAAATTTTATGGACGTGGCTACAAGTGGGTGAGTTTGCACCTAAATTCGCTTTGTATTTGGATGGTTTATCCGCAACTTTGCTTGGTGTGGTAACTGGTGTTGGTTTTTTAATCCATGTATTTGCATCTTGGTATATGAAGGGTGAAGATGGATTTGCACGCTTTTTTAGTTATTTAAATTTATTTGTTGCCAGTATGCTCCTGCTTATTTTGGCAGATAATTTACTTTTGCTTTATTTGGGCTGGGAAGGCGTGGGTATCTGCTCATATCTTTTGATTGGTTTTTATTATCATAATCGCGATAATGGCAAGGCGGCAATTAAAGCGTTTACCGTAACTCGTATTGGTGATGTATTTTTGGCAATTGGACTGTTTGTCTTATTTCGTGAATTTGGCACGTTGGATATAGATACCATTGTTACCACCGCGCCACAAGTTTTAACTTTAAACAATCCAACAGCGGTTTTTGCAACGACTATGTTGATTGGCGGGGCATTTGGTAAATCCGCTCAAATTCCCCTACATACTTGGCTTGCCGATGCAATGGCGGGTCCTACACCCGTATCAGCACTGATTCACGCTGCAACGATGGTGACAGCCGGAGTTTATTTAATTGCCCGTATGCATCCGTTGTTTATACTAACCCCTGAAATTTTATTATATTGGGTTGGCGGTATTGGTGCGGTTTCGATGCTGGTGGCATCATTTTGTGCGATGGCACAAACTGATATTAAGCGGGTTTTGGCTTATTCAACCATGAGCCAGCTGGGCATGATGTTTATGGCGCTTGGCGTTGGCGCTTGGCAGGCGGCAATTTTTCATTTGATGACCCACGCTTTTTTTAAAGCGTTACTCTTTTTGGCATCTGGAGCTGTCATTATTTCAACACATCATGAACAAGATATTTTTAAAATGGGTGGATTGCGTAAAAAAATTCCACTGGTATTTTGGTCATTTATGGTGGGCGGTGGTGCATTGGTGGCTTTGCCATTTATTACCGTGGGTTTTTATTCCAAAGAAGCCATTATTTGGGAAACCTATGCTGCAGGACAAACTGGACTTTTTTGGGCGGGTGTTTGTGGGGCGTTTTTAACGGCATTTTATACGTTTCGTTTGATTTATTTAGTGTTTTTTGGTCAAGAAAAAACCCAAGCCCATACGCTATCTGGTTTTAGTTACGCCATGCCTTTGATTGTTTTGCTGCTGTTATCAACCGCACTAGGAGCTTTGATTTCTCCGCCTTTAGCAAATGTACTACCAATGGGAATCGGGCAGCAATTCGTTGAAGCAGGGAAAGCCCATGGTAAACACACTGCTGAAATTTTAGCGGTGGGAGCAACTGTATTTGGACTGGTGTTCGCTTATGTACTTTATGTGCTTAATCATGGCAAAATCTTGACTTGCTTTAAACGTTCAACCATTGGTGGGGCGATTTATTACTGGTGTTATCATGGTTTGGGGTTTGATGCGCTGTATAATATCGTATTTGTTAAACTATTTTTGATGATATCAAATTGGTTAAAATCTGACCCTGTAGATAAAGTTTGGAATATTTTACCTGCTTTGGCAAATTTAGGATCGTTGGGATTATCAAAAACACAAACAGGGCTGTTGCGCTCACACGCTGTTAGTTTGGCAGTAGGGCTGGCAATTATGTTGGTGCTTGCGATGATGATGGTGAAGTAAAATGAATAGTGTACAATCATGGTTATTGCCGCTTTTGATAATCACGCCTTTTATCACGGGATTTTTGTGCTGGCTGATTGAAAAAATAGATGCACACCTTCCAAGATGGATTGCCTTAATTGGCATGTTGATAACATTTGCAATGAGTCTGATGCTATGGAATCATGGTAATTTTGGACAATTTTTAGCTACTCAGGGCATGGTGGACAAAGAATCTTTACCATGGATAGCTGAGTTTATTGTGCCTTGGATACCCGCCATGGGGGTCAATTTTCATTTAGCGGCAGATGGCTTGTCATTACTGATGGTTGCTCTAACTGCATTTTTGGGCGTGATGGCAGTGGGCTGCTCTTGGGGTGAAATCACTCGCCGTGTGGGATTTTTTCACCTAAATTTGCTATGGAGTTTAGGCGGTGTTATTGGCGTATTCTTGGCAATTGATTTATTTTTATTCTTTTTCTTTTGGGAAATGATGCTCTTACCAATTTACTTTTTGATTGCGTTATGGGGTCATGATGCCACTTCAGGCAAAACCAAAGAATATGCTGCTAAAAAGTTTTTTATTTATACCCAAGTATCTGGGCTGATTATGCTGATTGGCATTTTTATGTTGGTACTGATACAGTTTAGCAGTACGGGTGTTTTAAGTTTTGATTATCAAGATTTGTTAGGGGTCAATTTAGGACAATATGAATACGCCATCATGCTGTGCTTTTTTATTGGCTTTGCCGTAAAACTGCCTGTATTTCCGTTGCATGGTTGGCTTCCTGATGCTCACGCCCAAGCTCCAACCGCAGGTTCTGTGGATTTGGCGGGGATTTTGATTAAAACAGCGGCGTTTGGTTTGTTGCGTTTTGTATTACCATTATTTCCCAATGCATCTGCTGAATTTGCGCCAATTGCCATTGTTTTGGGTTTAATCGGTGTATTTTATGGCGCATTTTTGGCATTTGCTCAAACCGACATCAAACGACTTTTAGCTTACACCAGTATTTCGCATATGGGTTTTGTCATTTTGGCAATTTATGCGGGCTCTTTAGTTTCTTTACAGGGTTTAATGGTGCAAATGCTGGCTCATGGTTTATCCAGTGCGGCATTATTTATTATGGCAGGTCAGGTGTATGAACGCCTACATACTCGTGATATGAGCTTGATGGGCGGTATGTGGGGGCAATTTCGCTATCTGCCAGCATTTTTGATGTTCTTTAGTGCTGCTTTATTAGGCATTCCAAGCACGGGTAATTTTGTTGGTGAGATTTTAATTGTTTTAGGGTCATTTGCTAAATACCCAATGTTTACCATCATTGCAGCGGCAAGCTTTGTCTTTGCAGGACTTTATGCACTGATTATGATTTATCAAACCTTGTTTGGTAAAAATACCAGCCAAGAAGTTGCCAAAGCCTATGGCGGAAAACTCAGAGATTTGAGTAAACGAGAATTATCTTTGTTGAGTATTTTGGCAATTGGGCTTTTATGGATGGGTCTTTATCCGCAACCGATTTTAAACGCATCAAATCAGGCGATGGGTTTTATCGGTGCAGCCTATCATCAAAAAATAGCGCCATCAGCTCCTATTTATGGCAGACAAATTATTGATATGCAGGGTGTAATAGACGAGCTAAGCCAAAAAGCAAACCGCCAAGATGGACAATTGTATGAATATCCAGCAAGTGAATTGGATAAGCAAACATCGCAATTTGGGCAAGGAGAATAGTCATGAATCATTCATTAATGTCGCTTCTGATTTCATTTGCCCCAATGGTGGTTGTAGCATTGACTGCGTTAGTGGTGATGATTAACATTGCAATCAAGCGTTCTCATTTTTGGTCAGCAACCATCAGTGTTGTTGGATTAAATGTGGCTTTGGCTGCACTTTTGCTGCAAATTTTTGGATTTTGGCACGTTGATTATTCAGACATTTCAATGTTTGCCATGGATAATTTTGCCAAAGTGAATATTGCGGTAATTTTGATTGCATCATTGGCGTGCTGTACTTTGGCTTATGGTTATTTTCACACCTTAAAAGACAATAAAGATGAATTGTACTTGTTAATGCTTATCGCCACACTTGGAGCGATGCTGATGACAAGCGCTACGCATTTGGCGGCGTTTTTTATGTCGCTTGAGCTGTTGTCTGTACCTATGTATGGGATGTTGGCTTATACTTTTTTGCGAACGCGTTCTTTGGAAGCGGGTTTAAAATACTTGATACAATCGGCAGCAATGTCAGCAACCTTATTAATGGGTATGGCATTTATTTTTGCCGATATTGGCGGGCTTGAATTTTCAAAAATAATCTCAGTACTGTTTAGTCGCCATGAGATGTCTTCTTTGTTTGTATTAGGCGCGATCATGATGCTTGTGGCAACAGCGTTTAAATTATCTGCCGCCCCATTTCATCACTGGGTTTCTGATGTTTATGAAGGAGCGCCAGCCCCAATAACCGCATTTTTGGCAAGTGTAAGTAAAGTGGCTATGATGGCGCTTTTGGTGCGTTTTTTATTACTAACCGCATCTTGGGGATTGTCACCTGTGTTGACCGTCTTATTGGTCATGACAGTGCTGTCTATTTTGTTTGGTAACTTGTCTGCCATACGTCAAAGCAATTTAAAACGTCTTTTAGCGTATTCATCGGTTGCTCATATTGGTTATGTTTTATCGGTTTTATTTGGGCTTGGGGTTGATGGCGCAGGAATCATGACTGTGTATATGGCAGTTTATGCTTTAACGTCCATTGGGGCATTTGGGGTAATCACGTTAATGTCAAGCCCATATCGTCAATTCACCAAAAATTCTTCTAGTGGTGAAGCTGACCAAATGCAATTTTACCAAGGACTGTTTTGGCGGCGACCTGCTTTGACAGCGGTTTTAACCATCATGCTGTTGTCCATGGCGGGCATTCCGTTAACGGCAGGATTCATCACCAAATTCCAAGTGATTTTTGCCACCATTCAAGGTAAGCAATTTTTGCTAGCGGGTATGGTGATTTTGGGCAGTGGTTTGGGTTTGTACTACTATCTTAAATTTTTGACTTGTCTATTTCAAAAACCCATTGCCAATTTTGAATTTGATGCCGATAAACATTGGGGTGTGCAAGCAGGCGGGGTTATGCTTTTGATTATCACAGCTATCATTGTGGTGCTGGGTATTTTTCCAAACGGCTTATTACAAATCGCTCAATTTATTGCTCGTGGATAATAAAAAAGTAAACCAAATTTTAACATCAACAAAACGATACAAGTTCAAACAAGTGTGAAGCTTAGGTTTTGCACTTGTTTTTTTTTAAGGTTTTTTTTACAATGAGATTTATTATCGGTTACTTAGTTTTCTTATGTCTGATCAAAATGCATTAACCATCACAGTACTTCAAAAAACCACCATCACCCCAAAATTATTCTCTTTTCGTGCCACTAGACCACAAGATTTTCGCTTTACGGCTGGGCAGTTTGTGCGTCTGGGTATTGTTCCGAAAAACACGGATGATTCAGCAATTTTTCGAGCATATTCGGTAGCCTCATCGCCGTACGATGAGTTTTTGGATTTTTTCTCAGTAGTTGTGCCTGATGGAGCATTTACTTCGCAATTACAGTATCTAAATGTCGGTGATACGCTGTATCTGAATCCTGAACCTTTTGGTTTTTTAACATTGGATAGATTTTTACAGCCCGCTCCAAAAAATTTATGGCTATTGGCAACAGGTACGGGCGTTGCGCCTTTTTTATCAATTTTGCAAGATTTAACAACGTGGCAAAATTACCAAAATATTGTCTTGGTTTATAGCGTTAGTTACGCAGATGAATTGGCTTTTTTGGATAAAATTCATTCATTGCAACAAGATTTTGCGCTATTGGTTGAAAATTCACCAACTTTTAAGTTTGTGCCAGTTGTAACACGTGAATTCATAGAAGGTGCGTTAAATCAGCGTTTGCCAATTTTGATTACAAGTGGTATTCTGGAACAAAAAGCAGCTTTAACATTCAATCCTGATACTGACCATGTTATGTTATGCGGTAATCCTCAAATGGTTGATGATACCAAAGAAGCCTTAAAAAATAAAGGTTTAACGATGAATCGCCGCAGTGTCGGCAATATTGCAGTAGAAAATTATTGGTAGGTAGTTATGATAATTCAAAAAACTTCAGCGCTGATTGTGGTGGACGTGCAAAATGGCTTTATTGATGGCAATTTAGCGGTTTTGGGTTCAAAAAAAATCATTCCAACGATTAATGATTTGATAGATAGATTTGATAATGTGATTTTGACTCAAGATTATCACCCAGCCAATCACATTTCTTTTTATCAAAATCATCAAAACCGTAAAGCATTTGATGTGATTACACTAGATTATGGCGAGCAAATTTTATGGAATAGCCACTGTGTCCAAGGTACATCAGATGCTGATTTTCATCGCGATTTACAAGCAACCAAAGCTCAACTTATCATCAGAAAAGGGTTTCATGCCAATATTGATAGTTATTCAGCATTTATGGAGGCAGATAGACAAACTAAAACTGGGTTGGCAGGTTATTTACGTGAACGTAAAATAACCGATTTGTATATCGTTGGGATTGCAACTGATTTTTGCGTAGCATGGACGGCATTGGATGCAGTGGACTTTGGATTCTCATGTACGGTTGTTTTGGATGCATGCATGGCAATCGATGTCAATGATTCTTTAGCGCAAGCAAAAGAAACAATGATTGCTCAAGGTGTACAATTTTCGGATTCAAAAAATTTATTTTAAATTCAATTGGATATAATTTTTTTAAAATTTTTTTAAAAAAATACTTGCTAAAAAATAAAAAATATATATAATACGCACCATCAAGTAACAAATTACTATATAGTCAATTTGGTACTTGCATAATGGGGACGTGGCGAAATTGGTAGACGCACTGGATTTAGGTTCCAGCGGGGCGACCCGTGAGAGTTCGAGTCTCTCCGTCCCCACCATATATAAAACCTGCTTTAGAGCAGGTTTTTTTCGTCTACCTAAAATGTTTCTATAAAACTTATTTTTACCAAAAAATTTTATCTATAAAAAATTTTTTAAGAATCAATAACTTAAAAATAAACAAAAAATCATTGGTTAAATTACTTAAAATCAATGTTCAGGCTTGATATTATTGAAGTTTTTTTGATATAATCACTGTTACACACCGCATAGGTGGCTTAGAAATAACGCTCCGAAGTGTCCAAACGCTAGGATAGTTATACACCGCATAGGTGGCTTATAAGCTCACAAAGTTAACATAAAAATTGAAAATACTAACAAATAAATCATATTCCATAACATTCAATAATTTATTAAAATCTTTAATATTACATTAAGTTTTTCTTACAATTCTAAAAATCATAACACTTGCCAAAATTCCCCAAAATTATTAAAATCCGCCTTTATTTTATCTCTAGCTAAACGCCATGACCGTAGAAACTTACATTCCAAACTCATCTCATCATAAAGCCAATCATAATCAAAATCGTACCATCAGCCAAAGCAGTGATTTTATTACACAGGCAGGTAGCCATAAAGCTCCAAAAATAGGTTTTGTATCTTTGGGTTGTCCTAAAGCATTGGTAGATAGTGAACGTATTATCACTGAGCTTACTAAAGAAGGCTATCAAGTCGCCCATGATTACAATGGGGCAGATTTGGTGGTGGTTAATACATGTGGATTTATTGAGTCTGCAGTGCAAGAAAGCCTTGATGCTATTGGTGAGGCGATTAATAAAAATGGCAAAGTGGTTGTAACAGGCTGTTTGGGTAAAGACGCCGAAAAAATTCGTAGCATGCACCCTGCTGTGCTTGCAGTAACAGGAGCTCATGCCTATCAAGAGGTGATTAGTGCCGTTACACTCCATGTTCCAAAACCAGTTAAAGATAAAACATATGACCCAAAAATTGACCTAATCAATGACGCTGGGATTAAACTTACCCCAAGTCATTACGCATATTTGAAAATTTCTGAAGGTTGCAACCATCGCTGTACCTTTTGTATCATTCCATCATTGCGAGGCGATTTGGTTTCACGCACAATTGATGAGGTAATGCGAGAAGCGGTTGCCTTAAAAAATGCTGGCGTTAAAGAATTGTTAATCATTTCTCAAGATACTTCAGCGTATGGCGTGGATTTAAAATATAAGATGACATTTTGGCAGGGCGAACCTGTAAAAACCAAATTTTTGGATATGTGCCAGCTACTAGCAAAATTGGGCATTTGGGTGCGTTTGCATTACGTTTACCCTTACCCACACGTGGATAATGTGGTTGAGTTAATGGCAGACGCCAGAGCAATAGGCGGACTTTTGCCATATTTAGACATTCCATTTCAACACGCAAGTCCTTCCGTCTTAAAGGCAATGAAGCGTCCAGCCCATAGTGAAAATGTATTGGAGCGTATTGAAAAATGGCGAGCAATTTGTCCTGATATTGCCATTCGCTCAACTTTTGTGGTGGGTTTTCCGGGCGAAACCGAAGAAGACTTTGAATATCTTTTAGACTGGCTAAGAAAAGCACGTCTTGACCGTGTGGGCTGCTTTACTTATTCAGAAGTGGAGGGTGCGCAGGCTAATCACTTACCAAATCCTGTACCAGAATCGGTTAAACAGGAACGTTATCAGCGTTTTATGGAGGTTGCTCAAACCATCAGTGAAGAAAAATTACAGGAAAAAGTTGGTAAAACGTTAACTGTTTTGGTGGATGAAATTGATGTTGAAGAAAATATCGCCATTTGTCGCAGTTATGCCGATGCACCAGAAATTGATGGTCATGTGTATGTAGACAATATTAATGAACGTGTAAAAGTTGGTCAATTTTTAACCGTTACAATTGATGAAGCAAGTGAATATGATTTGTTTTCCAGTCTTGAATAACACCAAAAAATTGCCTAAATTTTGGCTAAAATTTGTGTTCTATACGATTGTTTTATAAGGGTTTTGTTATTTTAGGTAACAAATGTTTAGCATCATGTAGTTTAGCTTGAGGTGGCTATTTTTCCTTGTTAGAATGGCAGTTAGCAGATACTTACAACACTTTTTATTGGAGGCAATTATGAAAAAGTTATTTGCAAACACCTTAGCCACCAGCACCTTAACTGTAAGTTTATGTTTGCCTTTGATGGTGCAGCCAGTTTACGCTAGCAACTCTATAAAGCAAGAGATTCGTGGCGACCACGATTATCAAGGCAATGTTGCTAGAGCACGCAGTATGTTACAGGCGCGTGGCTATCAAGTAGAAAAAATTGATGCAGAGCAACATTTGGGTCAAAAAGCTTTAGAAATCGCTGCTCGCAAAAATGGCTACAGATATGACATTGTATTATCGTACCCAACTTTAAAAATCATCAAAGAGCAGCGCGATGATTAAAGTGTTTGGTAAATTTCAACTCAACTAAAAAGACTTGCTAAATTTGGCAAGTCTTTTTTACTTGTGTATATATGTATGACAGCACTGAATTGTTTATTTGATTGTGAATCTTTTTGGCTAAAATCTTCCTAGCCCCTATATTTTTTTGACAAATTTTAGTAAAATTCGGCTTTACCAGTAATTGATGAATAGCTATGACGAAATTTATTTTTGTAACCGGTGGTGTGGTATCTTCTTTGGGTAAAGGCATTGCTGCAGCTTCTTTGGCAGCGGTGTTGGAGGCTCGTGGATTAAAAGTTACCATGACAAAAATGGACCCTTATATTAACGTTGACCCAGGTACGATGAGTCCTTTTCAACACGGTGAAGTATTTGTTACCGAAGACGGCGCAGAGACCGATTTGGATTTGGGTTATTATGAGCGTTTTTTACGTCATTCTAAAATGACACGTGCCAATAATTTTACATCAGGACGCATTTATCAAACGGTACTTGCCAAAGAACGACGTGGTGATTATTTGGGTGGAACGGTACAAGTCATCCCTCATATTACTGATGAAATTAAACATAAAATACGTGCATCAGGTGAAGGTTATGATATTGCCATCATTGAAATTGGTGGTACAGTTGGCGATATTGAAAGTTTACCATTTATGGAAGCAGTTCGCCAAATGCAAGTTGAACTTGGCAGAGATAATGCGATGTTAATGCATCTAACACTAGTGCCTTACATTGCATCTGCTGGCGAATCTAAAACAAAACCAACCCAACATTCTGTGAAAGAACTCCGCTCCATTGGCTTACAGCCCGACGTATTGATTTGCCGCAGTGAGCAGCCAATTTCTGAAGATAATCGCCAAAAAATTGCGTTATTTACCAATGTAGAAGCACGCGCGGTAATTTTGTGCGAGGATGCAAAAAGCATCTACCAAATCCCACGTCGTTTTTATGAGCAAAATTTAGATGATTTGATTTGTGAGCGCTTTGGCATCAATGCAAAGGAAGCTGACCTGTCCGATTGGGATAAAGTAATTGAAGGACTTTTAAATGCCCAAGGTGAAATTGTAGTGGCAATGGTTGGTAAGTATGTGGAATTGCCAGACGCTTATAAGTCAGTTAATGAGGCACTGCTCCATGCGGGCATTCATAATAAAACCAAAGTTAAAATTCACTACATTGATGCTGAAAAATTAGAAACCCAAAGCCATTTGATGGATGAATTAAAATCGTGTGATGCGATATTGGTGCCGGGCGGTTTTGGGGAACGTGGCACTGTGGGTAAAATGATGGCGATTGAGTATGCGCGTACGCACAATAAACCATTTTTAGGTATTTGTTTGGGTATGCAGCTTGCAGTCATTGAATACGCGCGCAATGTTTTAGGATTGGAAGCCAATTCTACTGAGTTTGATCGCAAAACTGCCAATCCTATTATTGGGCTGATTACCGAGTGGTTTGATGAAAAAGGTGAGCTTCAAATCCGCAGTGATGACAGCGATTTAGGTGGTACTATGCGATTGGGCAAACAAGAAGCCAAATTGGTTACTGGTAGCCATCTTGCTAAAATTTATGGAGCAAATACCATCAATGAGCGTCATCGTCATCGTTATGAGATGAATAATCGCTACATTGAGCCCTTAGAGCAGGCGGGTATGAAAATTTCTGGCTATTCTGCCAAACAGAATCTAGTAGAGTCTGTTGAGCTTGATGGTCACCCTTGGTTTATTGCGGTGCAATACCATCCAGAATTTACCAGTTCACCACGCGGGGGGCATCCTTTATTTAATAGTTTTATTAAGGCAGCAATCGATTGCCAAAAATAGGTTATTGATTTTGGATTTTTATATTTTAAAAGAGTTTGAATATTATCATAACGATTACGATGGTTATGTCATTGATACATTCAACTATACAGTTATCAAGGCTTTTGACAGCCTTGATTTTGCTAAAATAACATGGATATACAAAGAGCGTAGTGCTTTTTGCGATATCGGTGATACTTGTTATGAAAAAATCAGCGATGATTGTCTTGATTGGATAAATAAAACACTCAATCAAAATTTTGATAATTTCAATGATTTTGTTTATGAATTTGAAAAAAACCCAGCGTATTTTGATACGATCAAAAAGCTATCTGACGATGATTTCATGACATTGTTGGATAAAATGAACGGTCATCGTTTTGGTATTGATTTGATTCATAAAGAAGAACTAAACAAAGAAAGGTTTGGGCTTGATTTGTATGATGGTATGGATGATAAATATTATCCATATTGCCCAAATTCTTATTATACAGATAATGCTGCACCTTTATTAGTGGATAGTAAAGACGTATTTTTTAATAATGAAAAAATGAACAATCATATTCATTATCTAATTCAGTATGAGCGAATGTTTTGTGGGCAAAGCTGTTTAACAGATGATGATTTAAATAATCCAGAACTGAATATAATTTTAGAAGAATTTGCTGATGTTTTTGAGATTGATAATAATGATTTATTGTTTACAGGAATCGAGCAAAATCAAATTGACGCTTTGCATAAAGTAAACTCATTATTAAAAAAACCATTTTTTAAAATAACAACACACCGCTATTTAGATTTATTAACAACACATACCAAGGGATTTAAACAATGAATTCATTAACTGCAAAATCTCAAATCCAGCTCAATGACATTACTATTGCCAATGACAAACCATTTGTGTTGTTTGGAGGCATGAACGTATTAGAAAGTAAAGAATTGGCATTTGAAATTGCTGAGTGCTATATTGATATTTGTCAAAAATTAAATATTGGTTATGTTTTTAAAGCCAGTTTTGATAAGGCTAATCGCTCAAGTTTAAATTCATTTCGCGGTCCTGGAATGGATATGGGTTTGGCTTGGCTAAATGATATAAAAGAAAAGTATGGTGTGCCAATTATTACAGATGTACATGAGCCTTATCAAGCCGCACCCGTTGCTGAAGTTGCTGATATTATTCAGCTTCCCGCCTTTTTAAGCCGTCAGACAGATTTGGTAGCGGCAATGGCAAAGACAGGGGTAATTATCAACATCAAAAAAGCTCAATTTTTAGCCCCACATGAAATGCGGCACATCATTAATAAATGCCTAGAAGCAGGCAATGATAGGGTGATTTTGTGTGAGCGTGGCAGTGCCTTTGGCTATAATAATCTTGTGGTGGATATGCTAGGCTTTGACACCATGAAGGCGATGAGTGTGCCTGTGTTTTTTGATGTAACGCACGCCTTACAAGAGCCGGGGGCGAGAGTAGACAGTGCAGGCGGTAGACGCCATCAAATTACCACACTTGCCAGAGCAGGTATAGCAACAGGACTAGCTGGACTGTTTTTAGAAGCCCATCCTGACCCTGATAAAGCCAAATGCGATGGACCTTGCGCACTACGTTTGTCTCAACTTGAACCGTTTTTACGTCAAATCAAAAAATTAGATACTTTGGTAAAAGGTTTTGAAGTACTTGACACCCAATGATTTTATTGATTGATTGCTTGATAAATGGTTTTGATTACTTAATAAGCAAGCAGCTGAATTTATTAGGTGTCCATGTAGGCATTGTTTCGTGATTTTAATGGATTTTTGTGTTAGAATGAATCCAGATAATTTAGGTTTATTTATGATGCTTAAACTTGTGTTAAGGACAAATTATGTACGCTGAAGACACCAAAAACGTTGCTACCATTAAAGATATTGTAGCTCGTGAAATTCTAGACTCTCGTGGTAATCCTACTATTGAAGCGGATGTTATTCTAGCTAATGGCGTGTGTGGACGTGCTGCTGCGCCCAGCGGCGCTTCTACTGGTTCAAGAGAAGCATTGGAGTTAAGAGATGGCGACAAATCTCGTTATTTGGGTAAAGGCGTCAAAAAAGCAGTAACTAATGCCAACAGCCAGATTCGTAGCGCGCTTTTGGATATTGATGCCGCCAATCAAAGTGAAATTGACCGTATTTTAATTGACCTGGACGGTACAGATAATAAAGGTAATCTTGGGGCCAATGCAACCCTTGCTGTATCACTTGCTGCCGCTAAAGCTGCTGCAATTTCTCAAAATCTACCTTTGCATCAGTATATCGCTAATTTGCGCGGGCAGACTTCTTTATCCATGCCTGTGCCAATGATGAATATTTTAAATGGTGGGGCCCATGCAGATAACACCGTTGATATTCAAGAATTTATGATTGAACCTGTTGGTTTTAGTAGCTTTTCTGAGGCATTACGTGCAGGAACGGAAGTTTTCCACAGTCTAAAATCTGTTTTAAAAGCTCAAGGACTTAATACTGCTGTTGGCGATGAAGGTGGATTTGCTCCAAATTTACGCAGCAACGAAGAAGCCATTACCGTCATCATGCAAGCAATTGAAAAAGCAGGTTATGCTGCTGGAAAAGATATTTATCTAGCACTTGATTGTGCAGCCTCTGAATTTTATAAAAATGGTCAATATATTTTGGCAGGCGAAGGTAATAAAGCCTTTAACAGTCAAGGTTTTGCTGATTATTTGGCATCCTTAACTCGTCAGTATCCAATCATTTCTATTGAAGATGGACTTGATGAAAGCGATTGGGATGGTTGGGCATATCTAACCAAACTGATTGGTGATAAAGTTCAATTAGTTGGTGATGATTTATTTGTTACTAACCCTAAAATTTTACAAGAAGGTATTGATAAACGTATTGCCAATGCGATTTTAATTAAATTTAACCAAATCGGCACATTAAGTGAAACATTGGATGCCATTTATTTAGCCAAACAAAATGGTTATGCTACTATCATCAGTCATCGTTCTGGCGAAACAGAAGATGCCACCATTGCTGATTTGGCAGTTGGAACAGCAGCCGGTCAAATTAAAACAGGTTCACTGTGCCGTTCTGACCGTGTTGCTAAATACAATCAATTACTTCGTATTGAACAGCAAGTAACAGCAGCATTCCGCGGTAAACTTGAGTTTATTGGTTTGCGAGGCTAACCATTATGAAATTGCCAGTATTGGGCTTAGTTGGCGAAAAATTATCCATTAAAAAACGGCAAAAAATTCGTTTGTTGCCAAGTTTTGTTGGGTATTCTTTGCTGATTGCGTGCGCGATACTGGCAGTTTTATTATTACAGTATCAATATTGGCGTGGTGAGTTTGGTTACTTTCAATTAGAAGAATTAAAATCACAAGTTAGAAGGCAAGAAGCTATTAACAAACGCCAAGAGTATATCAATCATGCGCTTCAGGCAGATATTTCTGATTTAAAATTTGGCACATCTGCCATTGAAGAACATGCACGTATGGATTTGGGTTTTATTAAACCCGGAGAAACATTTGTACAGGTTTCTGTCGCTTCATCGGTAGTTTATGATGATGAGCCGAGTGCTGATACATCGGTTGCTAATGAACCTATTGATGAAGATACGTTAACCAATGACAAACCTGAGAACTAATTTTTACCCTCCAAATTCCTCCCAAAATTTTGCTACTCCAATTCATGCCTTAATTGTTGCTGCAGGTAAAGGCAGTCGTTTTGGGACGGAGGTTCCAAAACAATATTTAAAAACACAAGACAAAACCATTTTGCAGCACAGTGTCGCCCGATTAAATCACCCCCAGATTACAGATTTAACAATTGTAATTGCTCCAGATGATAAAGTTGCCTCAAACCTATCTTTTGAGTTTGCCCACCCAATTTATTTTGCTTGTGGTGGCTGTGAGCGATTTTTATCAGTTCAAAGTGGTATAAAAGCCATTATTGAACGTGGGGCGAGCGATGATGACTGGGTGCTGATTCATGATGCAGCCCGTCCTTGTTTGGCGTTGCCTGATTTGACAGCCTTGATAGCCAAAATCCAAAAAACTCCTAATTTGATAGGTGCAATACTGGCAAGCCCCGTTACAGATACCATTAAGTTTGTTGAAAATCATACCATCAGTCATACTATTGACCGAAGTCAATTATGGGCAGCGCAAACTCCACAAATTTTCCGCCTTAAAGCCTTAGAAAAAATGCTACAAACCGTCATTGCTAAAAATCTTATAATTACAGATGAAGCCAGTGGTTTTGAAATGATGGGTGAAAAAATCGCAATTGTGCCTAGCAAACATCTAAACATCAAATTGACCTATCCACAGGATTTGATGCTGATAAAAGCGCTATTGACACAGGATTAAGATGATTTGGCTTATCTTTATTTTGGCGGTTTTGCTGGTTTTTGGCGTATTAACAGCATCAGCTGATTTGGATGTATCAACCATTGGTTTTTTGTCATCAGACGTTATCCAAACAAACAGTGTATTTTGGTTATTAAGCTTTTTTTGGATAGCTTGTGCGCTTTTATCACAAAAGTTTTGGCAAAAAAGTAAAACAACTGTAGGTTTGATAAAAAATCTATCGTTTGGTGGCTTTATTCTTAGCACGCTTGGTTTTTTGGGCTTGTTTGTCGTTCAGACGTTGGCTATTTACCAAGACTTTTATCAAAAAAATTCCCAAAGAAAGTTATACTGTTACAGCGACTGTTCGCATCTTAGAAATTAGCGACAGTGTGTATGATGAAAAATTAGGCGCTCATTATCGTCAAAAAGCGGTTATTAGCGACTTAAAATTTGCTGATAATACCCATCGATATGCTCAAAATGCATATAATAGCGAAAATCCATTTTATACGCCAGAAGCTCCTAACGTTAAGAAAAATATCACATTGCCCAAAGAACTTACAGTGCTTTTGACGGCAAATGCTAAAAAAGACCAACTTTCAAATAAAAAATCAAACACAGCAAAATCTCAATCAGAATTTTTGGTACTCAATCAGCTAGTTCCAAATACTCAAACGACGATGACCCTAGTTATCTCACCTGTTAACAAAGAGATTGGGGCAACAGGTTTTGATGGCTATCGATGGTTGGCAACTCGTCATATTCACGCCAATGCAAAAATTTTATCGGTTGAAGATAAGATAGTTTCTGCACAAGCATCCGATGTAGATATTTATTTGCAAATGCTGCGTCAAACACTGCGCAATCATTTTTATCAAGGCTGGCATAACCTATCAGAAGACCAGCGTCAAGCCAAAGCTGTAACATTAAGTCTATTAACAGGCGATAGAGCGTTAATTAATAAAGACACAAAAGATTTGTACCAAACAGCAGGTATTTCACATTTGCTGGCAATTTCTGGAACCCATGTGGTATTTTTGGCAATTTGTTTGGCCCTATTGGTTGTTTTTGTAACCAATAAATGGTTTTATAATTTGTATTTGTTCGTTTCTAGTAATACACTTAGACTTTGTGTCATGATAGGGGTGAGCCTGATTTATGCAATGTTTACAGGCTTTGAAGTTCCCGCAATGCGCACGGTTTATATGCTGATTGCAGCAGTGCTGGCTAGACGTTTGGCAATGCCTTTTGCTACACATCAAATTTTGGCGGTAACCGCTTTGGTGATGATATGGTTAGACCCATTTGTGGTGTGGCAGGCGGGATTTTGGTTGTCTTTTGTAGCAGTACTGCTTTTGATGCGTTATGAAAATAATACAGTCAATGATAAAAAAGCATTTAATATCAAACAGCAAGTTGTGGATTTAATAAAACTGCAAACCTGGCTTTTTACCACCATGTTACCAATATCAGTATTGCTATTTGGTAAGGTGTCTTTGTGGGGACTTGGGGTTAATTTATTCGCGGTGGGTTTGTTTGGCGCAATCATTGTGCCTATCAATCTTATGGCAGGAATGATTTATAGTGTAATGCCATCTTTAGCGACTTTATTATGGGATTTATCAGCATTAATACTGGGTAAGTTTCACGATATAACGGCTTTTTTAACTGTCTTTAATCAAGATTTATGGATTTATCATCAACTGGGCAGTATTGCTATTTTATTTGGGGTGTTAGCAATCATACCTTTTGTCATACCAATCTTTGATAAGCGTTTTACTTGGATTGCATTATCAGTTTTGGCAATGATGGCAATAAATAAACCAACTCAAATAAGCGACTTTGACATTCAGGTGCTACCAAGTGATGACTATGGTATTAGTCAAATCTTAATGCGTCAAAAAGACGCTGACCCTGCCAGTGTTAATCATCAGGCGGTTTGGTTGTTTGTGGCAGATTTTTCAGGACGTATTAATGCCAAGCATGGAAAAATTTTATTAGAAAATCTTAAAAAGCAAGGGATTACGCACCTAACAGGGGTAGTAATGCAGACACCAAGTAAGCAGTTTTTTGATGTTATCAATCAATTAAACTCAAAGATTCCTATTCACCGTTATTGGCAAGCAGGCGCTTTTGAAAATCAAAGTACACTTGCAATGAGTGCTTGTGCTGATGGGCAAGTTTGGCAAGGCGATGGTTTAAGTGTGCGGGCAATTACAGGTTGGCAGGAGATTGATAATCAAATGGTTTGGGGCTGTAGTTTAAAAATAATCAGTAACCAAAAACCAACAATTAAAAATGCATTGATAATTCATGATAATTTGGATGACAAACAAACTTATCAGATTATTATCAATGGAGCGGCTGATAAGAAGGTTTGGCAAATATTTGATAAAATCTGCCCAGTGCCAACCGCCCAAAACAGCATAGATAGTACGGATGTATGGATAACTCACACTCAAGGTGCGATGATATCCGAGATACTAGCGCGAGCAAATCCAGCCAGTATGATGTTTACCGATAAAAATACCAGTCAAAATCATCAAAAAGCTCAACAAATCATGGCAGAAATATTGCCCTAATGTGGGCTGTCATTTTTTGATGGTTTTGGTAAAATAAGCATTTTAATTAGGTAATATTATTATGGCATGGCCTCCAAATCCCGATAAACCCACCCAAAATAATTCTGCATCTGGACAAAAACCTTTTTCACATTTGCAAACACCACCAGCTGGCAAGGAGTGGCAATTATTGGAAAAAACCCTGATGGCAAGCATTGATGAACAAAGAAAGGCTCGTCGATGGGGGATTTTTTTTAAATTATTAACCTTTGCTTACATTATTTTTATTTTACTTGCGTTTGGGCGCGGTTGTTCAACAGCGCATTCGCCAACCATGCCATTAGGCGCTCATGAACCGCATTTGGCAGTGGTGGATGTCAATGGTGTAATTGCTAGTGATGGTGAAGCCAATGCCGATGCAATCAACACCGCTTTAATAGAAGCTTTTAAAAATCCTAAAGCCAAAGCAGTTGCATTGGCAATTAATTCCCCAGGCGGTTCCCCAGTGCAGTCTGATGAGGTTTGGCAAACTGCAAGAGAGCTTAAAAAAACATACCCTGATAAAAAACTCTATGCTGTTATTGGTGATTTAGGAGCAAGTGGAGCGTATTACATTGCATCCAGTGCAGATGAGATTTGGGTCAATCCTTCAAGTTTGGTCGGTTCTATTGGCGTGATTATGTCCAGCTACAATGTAGAAGAATTGATGAAAAAGGTTGGTGTTAAGTCAGCAACGATGACATCGGGTGAATATAAAGACATTATGAGTATCACCCGACCTATGACCGAAAGTGAACGCCAACACGTTCAAAAATTGCTTGACATTACTCATCAAAATTTTATTAATGCTGTTAAAGAGGGGCGTGGAGACAGGCTTAAAGACCCAGAAACCAATAAATTGTTTAGCGGGCTTTTTTGGACAGGCAGTCAATCCATTGAACTTGGACTTGCCGACAAAGTGGGCAGTATCAGCACTTTAAAAAAACAATTGGAAGTGGAAAATACCGTAAATTATACCTACAGCGACCCTGTACAAAAGATTTTTGATAAATTTGGGGTGCAAGTTGGTAAAGGTTTAGGTCAGGGCGTACAGATGAGTTTTGAAAAAGAACAAAGCAAATTGCAATAATACACAATATGATTGTCTCTTTAAAAAAATCAAAAGTAGCTAAAAAGCGCCACAAAGGCGCTTTTTTTGCATTCTTTTTAAGCAAAAGGTTTTTTAAGTATGACGGTTGAAAATTTTTTAAAGATTTTTAGTCAAAAAGGCTGGCAAATGCCAAATCTTAATCATCAAATATCTGTTTTTGCAAATAATCCTAAAACAGCCTTTGAATTTTGTGATCTGTGTTTAAATAAAGAGCTGGATACAGGCATTTTGTTTGATGCGATGATAAGTTATGTGTGTAAAGCTGATTTGCAAAAACTAATTGAGTTTGCCATTCATCAAGAAGAGATAAAAAATAAAAATAATCAAATGGTTGGCAAAAATACTGAATCACTTATTGCTTACACAGCTTATCAATACCCTGAGTTATTACATCAGTATTTACAAGATATTTTACGTTTAAAAATTAATCAAGAATCCTATTATTTTAGTCAGCCGTGGCACCATTTACCACAGATAAACATTCAGATTTTTAAGGCATTATTCATTCAAGAGCAAGATTTGGATAAAAAGTACTTATTATTTACTTGTTTACTTGCAACTCGCCATTTACCAACCATAGAATGGCTGCTTAATACGGTTAGAGATAAACCATTTTTTATTAAAATTTATGGCACATTAGATGAGTATTTGCTAGCACATCTGCATAATGTTGGCTTAACAGTAAATAATGATGCAATTAAAAGTTATTGTTATCCGGCTACTTATCACTTAGTTTTTGATAAAATTCCCAGCCAATCTTGCGTTCATTTTGAATCAATTCATCCAACTTGGCAAATGAACGCTCAAAATACTTCTTACGCTTTTGGTGGAGTTTTACAAAATGATGAAAATTTGGCAACCAATCCATTGTTTCATCTTATAACTTTACATGATATTCCAAATGGCATTGATGTAACTTTACCAAAATTGGTTTTAGCATGTCATATTAGTGAACTCAATGAGGGGTTTGATATACTATTTTATCAACACGACCATGATGGCAATCCAAAAAGAATAGGGGAAATTCAAACGCAGCTTAACATAATAGATAAACCACTGATTTGTCAAAAAATCCATTTAAGCCAAACACCAAGTCGTTGGCAAACTCAAGATTGGGCGCTTAGCAATGGACGAGAAAACTTAAACCGTTTGGGCGGTACGCCAACGTGGATACAAGATGCGTTTGTGCCAAATTGCCCCATAACTGGCGAAAAAATGAGCTTTTTAATGCAGCTTGATAGTGGGCTTTTGGATGTATCAGGAAACTCGCTTTTATTTGGTTCAGGGGGTATTTGTTATGTTTTTTGGTCAAATAAAGCTAGGGTGAGTGCATTTTTAATGCAGTGTACTTAATCATTTATAGACTCAAGTTATAAATAAGAACGATTTTATTTATTCAAGTTAGCTTATCACACATTTTAAAATGGCAAATAAGCAATAAAAACTTTTCACTAAAACCATTTTTATTGTAAAATCAACTTTTGATAACAAAGGAAGTGGATATGATTTTAAAGGCATTTTTAGTGGTTTTTGGCTGTTTATTTTTAGGGGAAGTGTTTATTAGGCTAACGCATTTGCCATTACCTGCCAGTATTATTGGGTTATTACTGTTATTTTTTGCGCTACAAACTGGTGTAGTTGAATTAAAAACTGTACAATCTTTAGCTAAAATTATGCTGGATTATTTGGTTTTGATGGTAGTGCCAGCGTGTATTTCTATTATGCAATATTTGGATATTATTCAAAAAGAGCTGTGGATATTGCTATTAGCAACCAGTCTTAGCACCTTTTTGGTGCTGATAGCGACCGGAAGAACTTATCAAATTGTTAGATATTTGCAAAAATCGTTTCGTTTAAAATCAAATCGCTAGGAAGTGCAATGATAAGGGAGTTATTCGTCAGCCCATTTTTGTTGTTGTTATTGCTCATTGGCTGTTTTGAGTTGTGTATGGTGCTGCGTGCCCGCTTTCGTAGTCAGTGGATTAATCCAACGCTCATTACAACCATTGTTGTGATATGTGTGCTAAAAACTTTAAATATTGAGTGGCAGACCTTTGATAAAGCTAGCAGTTATTTAACTTTTTGGCTGGCTCCTGCGGTGGTGTGTTTGGCGGTGCCTTTGTATATAGAATGGCAAAAAATCCGTTCCCAATGGCTGGCAATTTTTGTCTCACAATTGGTAGGTTCATTTGTGGGTATTGTTTCTGGCGTTTGGCTGGTGGGGATTTTTGGTGGTAGCGACGTATTGCAAGTTGCCATTGCTGCCAAATCAGTTACTATGCCAATTGCTATTGAGGTTACTGATAAATTACAAGGTGTTATTGGAATTACATCCGCTACGGTGCTGATTGCAGGCGTGATCGGTCAGATTTTAGGGGTGTGGATACTGCACATTAGTGGCATTTACCGCCCCATGGCAAAAGGTTTGGCAATGGGAACAGCTTCTCACGCTCTAGGGACAGTTAGAGTCATGCAAATGAGTATGAGATTTGTTGCGTACGCAACTCTTGGGCTAATTTTAAATGGCATTCTCACTGCCTTTTTAGCACCGTGGCTTGTTCCCCACCTAATATAACCAGAAATCAGATAGTCTACAAGGTTAATGGCTGCCGCTACTAATAAACACCCGACCAGATGACGAGTTGGAAATAGTAGGGTTTTGGGGGGCAGTTGCTTGATTGTAATTGACCTGTACCGTTCTAACGCCATTGGATGCAGGTACTTCTAAACGAGCAGGCATCGGCATTGGCATCGGTTGTGGCTGTGGCGCCATGGCGTATTGAACGGAAGCGCCGCCGCTCATTTCATTACGATACAGACTGTGATAGCGACTGTTTACGGATTTCACATAATTGCGCGTTTCAGAAAACGGAGGAATGCCACCGTATTTTTTAACGTTGCCATGACCTGCGTTGTATGCAGCGATGACAAAATCACGATTGCTAAACTGACGTTGCAACCATGCCAAATAACGTGTGCCACCGTCAATATTTTGGGCAGGGTCCCAAGGATTGCCAATCCCCATATCTCGAGCTGTGCCAGGCATCAGCTGCATCAAGCCCATCGCGCCGACAGGTGAGCGAGCGTTTGGATTAAAAGCAGATTCAGTATGAATCACCGCTTTAATTAAAGCAGGGTCTACCCCATGTTTTGCAGCGGCGGCACGAATCAAATGGTCGTAGGCATTTTTGTTGTTGCTACGACTTGGGGTGGCAGCAGTAACGGGATTGTAAGTGGAAGGGATGGCCCCATCTTTATGCAATTTGGTATCAGGATAATACGTAACGCTAATTTCGGTAAACTTTTCTTTGCCACTGGAGTTTTGCTTGATATTGGTTAAATACAATTGCTGATTATCACCTTTTTTATAGACATAAATATTTTCAGCAAAAACAGTGGAAGTAAAAACCATCAAAGTAGATAAACCAATGGCAGATAATTTTAAATGGGATAATTTTAACGTTTTTTGTAACATAATCTTTTTAATGGTGTTAATGGATAATATTAAATTGGATAAAAACCATTATACCATGTTTTTCCCCATCACTTTAATTAAGGAGTTAAAAGACTGGGTTTTTCGGATAAAACCCAGTTTTAATGATAGTTTTGTGATGATATATTAAGCGAATATTTTTAAACGTTCATCAATTGAAACAAATGTTTTTTCACTAGCTTGTTCTGTAATACCGCCAAATACAAGTTGAGCACGCAGTTTCCAATGGTCAGAAATGCCCCAAGTGTTTGCAATAGCTTCATCAATAATTGGGTTATAGTGTTGTAAATTTGCTCCAATGTTTTCACTGGCAAGTGTTGTCCAAATAGCGTATTGATTCATGGCATTAGCATGGTCTGCCCAGATGGGGAAGTTTTCAGCATAACTTGGGAATTGCTCTTGTAGGTTTTTGATAACGGTCATATCTTCAAAAAACAATATTGTGCCAGCGGCTGCTTTAAAGCCATTTAATTTATGTTCAGTAGCGGAAAAATTTTCAGCGGGAACAATTTTACGCAAAGCATCTTTAGTTAAATCCCAAAGTTTGTCATGTTCTGCGTTGTGCAAAATAACCATGCGTGTGGATTGCGAATTAAATGATGATGGTGTATGCAATAAAGCATGTTCCACAATATGATTAATCTCATCAATGCTGATGGGTAAATTTTTATTTAAAGCATAAATAGAGCGGCGAGCTTGTGCAGCTTTTTGTAATGTTTTGAAATTCATAAAAAATCTCTTTAATTGATTTATGATAAAAATTTAAATTAGTATAATAAAAATTTAATTATTAACAATATGGATTTGATTAATAGATATTTTCTTAATAGGAAACTTTCAATTATCTTAAAACACCCATTATTAATTAATCAGGATATTAGCGTTTTACTTGTAACAATTTTTTTGTTAGGGCTATAATATAAATATAAATTATTTAATTTGGTAATTTGTTATGGATACATTAACAAGTATTAAAGCTTTTCACCAAGTGGTGCAAACAGGCAGTTTTACCAAAGCGGCTGATAAGATGGATATGTCGATTGCCATGACCAGTAAGCACATCACCAATTTAGAAAATCGCCTTGGTACAAAATTGTTACACCGCAACAGTCGTAGCGTGCATTTGACCGCGATTGGTGGTGAATATTATGCTCAATCTTTGTATGCTTTGGAAGTGCTAGATAGCGCCAAACAAAGCGCCCAAGGAGCAACCAGTAATGCAAAAGGGGTACTAAAAATCACCATGCCGCTTTGGTTTGCTAATGCTAAAGTTGCAGGGTGGCTAACAGAATTTCAAATGCAATACCCAGAGGTTATTTTGGATTTATCGCTATCTAATGATATGGTGGATTTGGTGGCAGGTGGCTATGATTTGGCATTGCGATTGTCCAATCAGCCCAAACCATCACTAATTACTAGACCTTTAACCAAAGTTGAATTTTATGCTGTAGCATCGCCAGATTATCTGCAAAAATACGGTGTACCAAAATCACCTGATGAGTTGTCTACCCATCAAACCGTAATGCCCAGCTATGTCAAGATGGACAGCTTTGACATTGTTCACAAATCCACTGGTGAAAAACACACAATCCAGCCTGTTTCACATATTTATAGCAACGATACATTGATGAGCGCTGAGTTGATAAAATCAGGCGCAGGCGTGGGTTATATGCCCAGTTGGGTCATTGAAGATGAACTGTATACTAAAAAATTAGTCCGATTATTTCCAGATTATCAGATGTTATCAGTTGGTTTGTATGCAGCTTATGTAGATAGAGCTTTTTTGAGTGCAAAAGTTAGAGCGTTTATTGATTTTTGGGTGGATAAATGTTCTGACTGCGATGTATGATAAAAAAAATCAATCACTATAAATAGTGTCTTTTAAGCAGTTTTTTTAAGTTTAGTGATGGTAGGTTCCAATTATAACTAATTGCTAACATTCGTACCACAAACACAACCAGCATCATAACCAGCTGGCTGATATTGTCGCTAAAACTAAAGTATTTAAGCAAAAAATACATTGCTGAACCAATGATGCAGGTGCTAAGATAGATTTCCTGTTGCAAAACCAAAGGAATTTGATGGCAAATCATATCACGCAAAATCCCGCCTGCCACGCTGGTAATGACTGACATTAAAACCGCTATTAATGGATGATGATGATAGGATAACGCAACTGTTAGCCCAATCACGCTAAAAGCAGACAGTCCAATGGCATCAAAAAAACGAATCAGCCAATCTACTGATTTATTAACAGTTTGATACCAATTAGTGGTGATTTGGGTAATAATGGATGTAATGGTAATGACATAAACATAGGTTAAATCCATTGTCCAAAAAAGCGGATAACGATTTAGTAAAATATCTCTTAATGTGCCCCCGCCAATACTGGCAACCATAGAAATTAAAATACAACCAAAAAAATCCAGATTCTTTCGAATGGCTAAAATTGTACCTGCAATGCTGCACGCCACAATCCCCACTATATCAAAAACATCAATCAGCAGGTCTGCATTAAGTAGGTGAACATTGAATAAATACATAGTGTTAATTTAAATGGCTTTAGACTGTCATTATTTGCCTTTGGCGTCTGCCCAAATAATTTTATGCAGCTGCAAACCAAAACGAACAGGTAGAGCATCGTCTAATATCCATTGAGCAAGATTTACAGCAATATTAGGTACATTGTTACTGCTGTGGTGATTATCTATATTAGGCACTTCAAACATGGGCGAAAGCCAAACTACCCCACATTTTTTGTCTAATTGGTGGTTAATAACTTTTTGTTTTGCCCAATCGTAATCTTGTCTATCAGCAATGACGATTTTAATTTGGTCGTGTGGGGTCAAGTAATTTAAATTTTCCCATAGATTCTTATTTTCTTCTCCTGATGATGGGCTTTTTAAATCCATTACTTTTGAGACTAAGACAGGAACATCCTTGACAGATAACGCGCCTGACGTTTCCAAAGAAATTTCATAACCAGATTGCAATAACATATCCATTAAAGCAAAAGCATTTGGCTGCGCTAAAGGTTCGCCGCCAGTAATGCATACACGTTTACAAGAAAATTGCTGAATGTGCGTTAAAATATCAGGTAACGACCACCTTTGACCGCCTGTGAATGAATAGGTGGTGTCGCAATAATGACAACGTAGAGGACAGCCTGTTAAGCGAATAAAAATCGTTGGCAATCCCATGCTTAAAGCTTCACCTTGCAGTGAATAAAAGATTTCTGTTAAGCGCAGCCCTGCATTTGGGTCAGTCGTAGGAATTTGTGTGTTTCGCAAAGGAATGTGATTGCTTGACATATTTAATATAAAAAATAAGCATTATAAGTGATTTTGATAAAAATTGGTATGTTATCAAAGTAAATTAAATCAATATAAAAGCTAAGTATCTGCTAAGTTTTGTTTGTTATAATGACCAAAAGATAAGCAATAAATTAAATAAGCAACACACCAAAATGGAGGAAGTTATGAAATTATATCTTAAAACATTAACATCAATGGTATTAGTAGGTTTGTTAGTTACTGCTTGCTCAAGCAATGAACAGCCTATCGTTATTGACCAAACACCAATATCAGCTCCACCATCTCAACATGTGCAAAATATGCAAAATCCCCAACCAGATTCGGTAGTTGCCACCCAAAATAATACGGTAGATAATGCAGTAAACAATGCGGTACCACAAATAACAACAGTTGCGACCGACCAAATGCAAAGTATTAAAAATGCTATTCTTGTCGCCCAAAATCAAACCAAAGGGTATGCTACAGATTTTGAAATCCAAGGCGGACACTTAGGTAGCGTCTATGAGATTGAAACGTTTAATGGTGGGCTTGAACACAAAGTTTTGGTTGATGCAAAATCAGGTCAAGTTTTATTTAGTCGTGCAGAACGTGAGTTTAAAAGAAAAGGACAACCAGCTATTAGTTTGGATAAAGCCATCGAAATCGCCCAACAATCAGTGGCTGGTCAGGTTTTTGATGCTAGTTTAGATCGAGAATATATTGGTTCTCACTATGAAGTTAAGATGATAGGCGCTGATGGGCAGCCTCATGAAGTCGTGGTTGATGCCCAAACAGGTCGAGTGCTACAATCTTTTGTAGACTATGATGACTAATGATTTATTTAAAAAAAAGCCACAATTTGTGGCATTTTTTATTTATTGACGTTAATTCATGATATGAAATTGGTTTTATAATTCAAGGCTTTACCATTTTTTCTAATAGCTGTAAAAAACCTTTAATGTATGCCATATCTTGACTGTGAGTTCGTACTGCTGCGTAGAGTTTACAATATACTCCATCGCCAAGTTTACGAGATACTATCCAGCCTTTTTTCTCATATTCATTAGCAACCCAGTCGGGCAGTGCTGCAACCCCTCGTTCACTGGCAACTAGCTGAATTAGCATGGCGGTAAGTTCTGTGGTGCGAATGTGTTTTGGTTGAATGTTGTTAGGTTTTAAAAAGTGAGCAATAATGTCCAACCTTGCCTCTTCTACAGGATAAACAATCAGTGTCTCTTGAGCCAAATCTTGAGCGGATATCATGTCATAACTAGCAAGCTGGTGTGCAGGTGACAATACCAAACGACTTTCATAGGTAAATAAAGGATGATAGGTGATACCATCCACTGGTAAATCACTTGCAGTAATTAGTAAATCAATTTCACCATTTATCAACATCTGATGAGGCTCAGGCTCAAAACCTGTCGCAAAATCCAGTTCCACATCACTGTAGTTTTTGCGATAAACATTTAAAATCGGCATCAGCCAATCAAAACAACTGTGGCATTCACTAGCAAGACGTAATCTGCCGGCTTGACCGTGAGCCAGTCGTTTTAGGTCAAATTTAGCGCGTGCAACTTGTGGCAAGATATTATCTGCAAGTTGTAAAATTCTTTTGCCAGCAGGCGTGAAACTGACAGGACGAGTTTTACGATTGACCAATGTAATATCATAATAACCTTCTAACTCTTTTAGTTGATGAGAAATTGCTGATGCAGTTAAATTAAGTTCATCAGCAGTCAATGCTAAGGAACCAAGTCGCGATAAAGTGGAAAGCATTTGTAGATGGCGAATTTCTAACATAATCAAAAGTTTTTAAAAGTTAGTCAATAGTTTAGCATATTAATTAAAAATTTTCATCTTAAGATGAAAAAATTGATTTTTATTCATGATAAAACTAAGGTATGATATAAACATAAAAATTATTCATTATATTTATATAAAGATGAATTTTTTTAAATAAATTGCTCTTTTTGATGTTTATTTTTAGGTAGTTATCATGACAGTTCAAACACATATCTTGGGTTATCCCCGCATTGGCGACAAACGGCAGACTAAATTTGCCTTAGAAAAATATTGGGCAGGTAAACAAGACAAACAAGCCACTTTAGCACAAATTCAAGCGGTATTTGATACCAATATCAATGACCAAATTGATGCAGGATTATCCGTGGTTACTACAGGCGATTTTGCTCATTATGATTTGGTTTTAACTCAAGCAACCGCTTTTGGAATTGTGCCACCACGGTTTTCTGGAGCAGAAACTCTTGATACTTTTGACCGTCAATTCTATTTTGCCAGAGGTCGCGACCACACAGGGCAATTTTCTGATACTGCCGCCTTACAAATGACTAAATGGTTTGATACCAATTATCATTACCTTGTACCTGAACTTGCTGAAAATCAAAGTTTTGACCATACTGATTTTAGTCAAATTCTCAAACAAGTTAATGATACCAAAGCGATTTTAAATAGTAAAGGCGTTCAAAAAGAACTTAAAGTAGTTTTGGTTGGACCTTTGACATTTTTATACCTTGCCAATTCCAAAAAAGCAGATAAATTGGAACATTTAGACGCGCTATTGCCAGTTTATGCTGATTTGCTGGGCAAATTGGGCGATAACGGTGTAGATTGGGTGCAGCTTGATGAGCCAATTTTATCATTGGATTTGGATAATAAATGGCAACAGGCTTTTGAAAGAGCGTATAATGGATTGCAACGCACCCCACCAAAACTGATTGTTGCAAGTTATTTTGATACGCTGGGTAATAATTGTAATGTTGCTTGTAATTTGCCTGTTAGTGGCATTCATATTGACGTTACGCGTACAAGTCAGCCCAAGCAATACGTAACCCAAGTTATTGACCATTTACCAACACATAAAATTTTATCAATAGGCGTTGTTGATGGGCGTTCTGTATGGACAACTAATCAAGTTTTAACCCAAGAAATTTTAGCCAAGGCTTATACAAAACTTGGTGACAGACTTTGGGTTGGTAGCGGTTCTAGTCTTCTGCACTTGCCAGTGGATTTAACCCATGAAAATGTACCAGAAAACCTACAAGGCAAACTGGCTTTTGCTAAACAAAAACTAGCTGAAGTTGTTTTATCTGCCAAATTAGCAACAGGCGAATCGGCCGCTAGCCAAAATGCCACTCAAATTGAATTAACTGCTCATGCTGATGGTGCCAAAGTACGAGAAGGTAAATTTGATGAACGTTATGCTAGTCAACAAGCAAAATTAAACTTGCCACTGTTTCCAACCACAACCATTGGTTCGTTTCCCCAAACCCAAGAAATTCGTAAAGCTCGTGCCGACTGGAAAAAAGGCAATTTATCGGATGAATTGTATCAAAAAGCAATGCAAGATGAAATTCAGCGCGCTGTTGATGAACAAGAAAAATTGGGCATTGATGTTTTGGTGCATGGCGAAGCTGAACGTACGGATATGGTGGAATATTTTGCTCAATACATGGATGGATTTTGGGTATCGCAAAATGGTTGGGTGCAAAGTTATGGCACTCGCTGTGTACGCCCACCAATTGTTGTTGGTAATATCAGCCGCCCAACAGCAATGACAGTAGAATGGACAAAATTTGCTCAGTCATTAACCAATAAACCGATGAAAGGCATGCTGACCGGTCCTGTAACAATTTTAAACTGGTCATTTGCTCCAAGTGATAGCGCTACTCGTGATATTTTACGTTTACAAATTGCTGAAGCAATTAATCAGGAAGTCAGCGATTTGCAAGACGCTGGTATTGGTATTATTCAAATTGATGAACCTGCTTTTCGTGAAGGGTTACCTTTAAAAGAAGCGGCAAAAAATCATTATTGGCAACAAGCAGTTGCGGCATTTAGACACGCATCAAGTTCAGCTTATCCTGTTACGCAAATTCATACACATATGTGTTATTCTAGCTTTCATGACTGTTTAGAACATATCTTGGCAATGGATGCTGATGTCATCACTATCGAAACGGCGCGTTCTGGTTTGCAGCTTTTGGATGCTTTTAAAGAAAATGGTTATCATAATGCTATTGGTCCTGGCGTTTATGATATTCACAGTCCGCGTACGCCAAGCGCTCAAAATATGCAAGTGGTCATTGATGAAGCCATAAAGTACATTCCAAAAGAGCGTTTGTGGGTAAATCCTGATTGTGGACTAAAAACTCGAGGTTGGTCAGAAACTATTCTGGCACTCCAAAACATGATGGACATGACCCAAAAGGTTCGTGAAGTATATAGCAAATAAATGAGGAAAAATTATGTGTGATGCTTGCAATGTTCATGAAGACGATGAATTTGATTACGATGATTGATAATCACTGATAAAAAAACCGCTTATTAATGGCGGTTTTTTTATTTATGCACTGTTAATTTTAGACTTTGTTTTCTTGATAAAACTTAGTGAAAATGAGTAAGAGGTTCAAGCTTATACAATTTATTTATAACTAAAAGGATTAAAAAAAGAATCCATTAAAAAGGTCATCTAATTTCTTAGATGACCTATCCATTACAAGATGATTTGTTAGAAATAATAAGAAAAACCAACAGACGCCACAGGAACCACTCGCAAATCACCCGCTTTATCTTTAACTCGTTGACGTTCGCTCTCGATGTCGGCGGCAGTAGCGGCAGCGTCATTACCATTTGCTAGTAGCATTTTTTCATACAAACTATCACTAACTTGGAAACTGGTTTTTGGATCACCAACATACACACCTAAATCAGCATTAAAACCCCAGCTGCCGGCTTGTTTTGCCTTGGCGTTATGACCTAAGCCAATCCCAAAATAAGGCATTAAATCAGGATATTCGATTTTTGCATTTACAAAATCCTGTGAGCTGTCATAACTATAGCTTTTGCCACCAATTTTAATGGTGCCATTTGGACGGGTAGAGCGACCTTCACCATCAATTTTAATGCGTCCCATACCAACACCTGTCGTCAAACGAAAACTGCTGTTGGTCATTGGGAAATAATCAATGGCAATTGTGCCTTGAGTGGCTTTGACCTTGGCTGTGTACTCAATTTTATTTTGTTTAAAATCGCGGCTAATAGAGCCAAGTGTGGTAATATCGGCACGCACTGACACCTTATCGTGAACGCCTGCGCCAACACCAACACCAACACCGGGGATACCTGCCTTACCATAAAACTCCAAATTACTATCTGCCAAAGCGACAGCTGGAGATGCAATCAGGGTGGATAATAGAAGTACTTGTAATTTTTTCATCGTTGGATTTCCTCAAAAGGCACACATCATTACATTTAATAAATGTATAAAAAATAATCGATAAACTGCTTGATATATCAGGAAAAATTACAATAAATTAACTTTATTAACTTATCATTACAAGACATATCTATTTACTCTTATATTATTATAAAATATTACTTTACTTTACAATTGATTTTTTATATTGGGATGTTCTAAAAAATTGATTGATAATTAATCAATTGAATCAATCTTTTGATTTTAAATAAAAGGTCTTATAATGAATTGATTCAGTGTTAAATATAAGGTTTTAAAGACATAAACACTTCATCTTTTATAATAAAGATAAGGATATAAGAGAGGTTGTAAATTGATTTGCCTACCAATTTATTTAAATACAATAAAATTTGCGTTTGATGGTTTGTATCAATTATATATATTGTAAATAGGCAGTGGGCAACATGGGGCTTTTAAGGGTTTTATTTTGCTTAATTTTTTTGTTTGATTAATTTAGTTTAGCAACTAGATTAAATGGTTTTGGATGTTTTCCATACGGATATGACAGCTAATAGGGCACAAAACATAAAAATGATGCTAGAGACACCGTGCCATGCGCCAAACGAGCCGCCAAGCAAAGAAAGTAGCCAGTTTGTTGTGTTGTTTTTGTAGGCTTCAATTACGGGTGTTACTAAAAATTCATTGATACAAAGAAACAACCACAAAACAGCAGTCAATTTAGCAACGGATGCTTTAGTACGGTATTGTACCAAAAACACACCTGCCCAAATCACCAGCCCTGTCCATGACAAAATCCCAAATAAAATTCCAGCAATCTCTCCAGCTTGCATTTTTGGTAAATGTGAGAATAAAACTGGTGCAGCAATGTAACCAGCCATTATTTGCATTCCCAGCCATAGTGCTGCAATGATGACAATCAAGCGAGCCAAAATGTTTTGACGAATCATGATTTTTTCCTGTACTATCAGCGATAAAATATTTAGTTATAAAAAACTCTATCATTTTTAGTGATAGAGTTTAACACATTTTTTATCATATACCTATTTTAAGATTATTGATGCTAATCATGAATTAATTATCTAGGGTTTAATTCTTTTTGGCTTATTAATAGATTATCCAGTGCCCATTTTCCACCACCAGATGTAGCAATGTATAGAAAAATAAAAACAAAATAGCACTGCAGACTCACCACCATTAGCTATAGGAAACAAAATGGATTTTGAAGCATGAGTCATAAAATACGCCACCGCCATTTAACCAGACAAAATAAAAGCGGTTGGACGGGTAAACAGTCCCAGCATTAATAAAATCCCACCTAAAATTTCTAAAATACCAGCCACCAAGGTTAGACCAGACGGCGAGCCACCCATGGAGATGGGAAATGCAAAAAATTTGGCAGTTCCATGTAATAAAAATAGATAGGCACTAACGATGCGTAAAACTGATAAAAAAATAGATTCAAGCCGTGTAAAAATTAACATCAAAACCTCATTAACTAAATTTGTAAATAAGGTTAGTATAAATTATTGATTTATCAAGATATAGACGCTTTTAATTAAAGAATAATTTCTTAATAGGAAAATATAATAAATGTTGTTTAAAAAAAACAACGCCCAAAAAAGGGCGTGTTTTTAATAGTAGGATTACCAGCGGATGGGCAGCACGTGTGGTTCGGCAACTTTGAGATTTTCATAAGTGCCTTTAACAAAAATATCAGGATTGACATTATTGATATTGGTATGACCGCAAAATGCCATAGTGACATCACATTCTTTATAGATGATTTCTAAAGCTTTTCTAACCCCATCTTCGCCATAGGCACCCAAACCATATAAGAAAGAGCGACCAATCATTGTGCCTTTTGCGCCTAATGCGATGGCTTTTAAGACATCTTGACCTGAGCGAATGCCACTATCTAACCAAACTTCACACTTGGAGTTTTCTGCTTGTACGGCTTGTACACAATCAGAAAGGGCAGCAATTGAGCTTGGAGCACCATCAAGCTGACGACCGCCATGGTTTGAGATAACCATAGCATCAGCACCGGATTTGGCAGCTAAAACCGCATCTTCAGGTTCCATAATGCCTTTGATAATTAGTGGTCCACCCCACAGGTCTTTGATGCGAGCTACATCATCCCAATTAAGACTTGGGTCAAACTGTTCAGCTGTCCACGATGATAAACTGGATAAATCGCCCACGCCTTCAGCGTGTCCAACAATATTGCGGAATGTATGGCGTTTTGTTCCAAGCATGTTAAAGCACCACTGCGGTTTGGTCATGAGGTTGATGCAGTTGGCAATGGTGGGTTTTGGTGGAGCAGATAAACCATTTTTAATGTCTTTGTGGCGCTGTCCTAAAACTTGCAAATCTGCGGTTAAAATCAAAGCAGAACATTTAGCTTCTTTAGCGCGACGAATTAAATTTTCCATAAACTTTTTATCGCGCATCACATACAATTGAAACCAAAATGGTTTTACTGTGTTTTCAGCAACATCCTCAATAGAACAAATACTCATTGTGGATAAAGAAAAAGGAATGCCAAATTTTTCAGCGGCACGAGCAGCATGAATTTCACCATCTGCCCACATCATACCTGTAAATCCAGTTGGGGCAATCGCTACAGGCATACTGACATCCTGCCCAATCATTTTGGTGGCAAGACTGCGTCCCTCCATATCCACCAGCACTCTTTGACGCAATTTAATACGGTCAAAATCAGTTTCATTATTGCGATAGGTGGTTTGTGTCCACGACCCTGAATCTACGTAATCATAAAACATACGCGGTACTTTACGCTCAGCAACACGTCGCAAATCTTCAATTTCGGTAATTTTACTTAGATTACTCATAACATCTCCGATTAGGTTTGGTTAAAATAGGTTTTTATTTTTTGCTTAACAAGGTCAATCCGCCAAAAAATACGATGGGCCAAATAATTGCACCAATCCACCAACTGGCGCTCATAATAATCGCCATACCAATTAAGCCGCCTTGAATGATGTAGTAGGTCATGGCGATAAGAGTTTTGCGAATAATTAAACCTTCACGGTTTACCATGCCAACAACCGCACAAGCTGCCACAACGTTATGCACACTAATCATATTACCAGCAGCACCACCAATTGCTTGTAAGGCGACCACTTTTGATGCACCCATGCCATCTAAACCAATTTGAGTGGCGGTGCTCCACTGAAAGTGAGAAAACATCATGTTAGAGATGGTGTTTGAGCCAGCAATAAATGCCCCCAAAGCTCCAATCCAAGGCGAAATTAAAGGCCATGCCCCAGAAAATAAATCCGCTGCCGCTGCCGCCAATACTTTTGGCATAGCTAAGATTTGTACAGCAGCGTCAGGTGAGGTGCCGGAGTTGATAAATACTTGCACCATTGGCACAGAAAATATCAAAGCAGGTGCAGCAGCCATGGTGGTAATACCTGAGTCTTTCCAGCTTTTTTTGATGTCATTGCCTTTCATGCCAAAAATAAAAATGCATACAATTGAAATTAATAGTAACACAGTAGCAGGAGAATATAACAGTTGAGTTTTGTTACTGATGGTTGTACCAAAAATTTCTTGAAAGCTGATAACGGCGTGAGAATTCAACCAGTCTTTTAAAGGTTTGATGGTGCGTGTTGCAACCAAAATACCAATGACCATCAAATAAGGTGAGAACGCTTTAAAAACTGAAAATTTTACTTTTTCATTGGTATCAATTTCGGTATGTGCAAGTGTGCCTTTCCAGTCTTCTTCCCAATTATCACGATGAGCAAAATCAAATGTTTCTTTAGGTGTTAAAAAACCCATTTTAGCGGCAGGTACAACGATTAAAAGTCCAACTACAGAACCTAAAAGCGATGGCAATTCAGGACCTACAAAACGAGCCGTTAAATAGTAAGGTACGGTAAAGGCAAGACCTGCAAAAATAGCAAATGGTGCTGCTTTAAATCCTTCAGCAAATGAACGTTTTTCGCCAAAAAAGCGTGTTAAAAAGCAACATAAAATTAAAGGAATTAACACACCAACGGTTGCGTGAATAAACCCTACTTTTTCAGTGATAACCAAAATATAATGTGGTAAATCCAAACCAAACTTTGAGATTTCAGCAGCAACATCGGCTTTGTTTTCCAGTCCTGAATTTACTCCAATTAATAATGGCGTGCCAACCGCTCCGTAAGATACTGGAGTGGACTGAATAATAAGAATAGCCATAACACATGCCATCGCAGGAAAGCCTAGCGCTAACAATAGAGGCGCTCCTACCGCTGATGGTGTGCCCCAACCAGTTGAACCTTCAATCAAGGAACCAAATAGCCAAGCTACAATAATCATTTGCACGCGGCGGTCAGGTGAGATACCCATAAAACCTTGTCGAATGGCAACAATAGCTTGACTTTCTTTTAGGGTGTTTAATAATAAAACTGCCGCAAATACAATAAATAAAACGTTTATCGCTGTTAATACACCGTGAACGGTCGCAGCTGCCACCTGAACTCCGCTGGTTTTCCAGACAAATAATGACAATAAAACAGTAGTCAAATACGCCACAGGCATGGCAAATTTAGCAGGCAGTCGCATTACGACAAGCAGTAGAAAAACCATGATAATCGGCAATAACGCCAAAAAAGCAAGCATAGGCACTCCTAGTAAGCCAGATGGCAAACTTCGTTTAATTTTAAATAAATATTCGTTAAATAATCGTTACAAACGGTTAATTTTACTGTTTTATTTTATAAAAATAAATAGCAAATTTTATCAAATAAACTGATAAACAAATATCATTTTAAGAAAAATAAAATATCAAAAAATAAAAATATAATTTTTTTGTTTTAAATCAATTTTTTTAAAAAATTAAAATGAATAAAAATAATATTCATAAACATTTTTACTCAATCCTTTCCAAATTCTATCAATAATTTTCTAAAAATACAATATCCATAATTCCGAAGGGGTAGCATAAAATTTTTTGTGGCGTAATAAAAAAAGGAATAATTGTATAAATTTCATTCATTAACCACTCATCAGCATCTGCTAAATCTAAGACTGTAAAGGCAAACGGGTGCGTTTTTTGAGCGGTTAGTAAAATATTTTTGGCATCATCACAAAGATGGCAGCCATCTGTTCCAACCAGATACTTATTTTGGGAGTCTAAATGTGTTTGTGGATTTAGATATTTTAATAAAGTTTGATAAAAAATCTGATAGCTTTTTTGAGGTAATTTATTGGCAAAAAAACGATTTTGGCGTAAGTTTTGCAGTTGATGAATAAATAATTCATTTTCGGTAACTTGATTAAGTAAAAGTGAGTTTGACATAAAAAAAGACACTCATAAAGACAGAAAAATAAGGTACAATAAAACCAAAACTGATAAGGAAAAAAGCAAACTGTGAAAAAATCAACACCTGAAAAATCCAATCATGATAATAAGTTAGCACCTATTAAGCCAGTTAAAAAAGGTTTTTTGCCATGGTGCTGGCGTTGGCTGATTTCACCATTTTTGACGTTGTTTATTAGTTTTCATTTATTGGTGGCAATCATGTTGGCGGTGTGGGCGTATTTTCCCGTTTCTAATTCCATGTTTATGATAAGCCATCGTTTATCGGGCGGTAGCGTTACCCAAACTTGGGTAGATTATGATAAAATCGCTACAGGTGTCAAGCAAGCCGCGATTGCTAGTGAGGATGCCAAGTTTAGTCATCATCACGGATTTGATTGGCAAGGTATAGAAATAGCAGCAAAAGCCAATGATAAAAAAGGAAAAATTTCCAAAGGCGGTTCAACCATCAGCCAGCAATTGGCTAAAAATTTATTTTTATATAAAAAACGCTCATATATTCGAAAAGCAGAAGAAGCAATTTTAACAGTTATGATTGAAACGTTTTGGGAAAAACGACGTATTTTGGAAGTGTATTTAAATGTGGTTGAATTTGGTAATGGTATTTATGGTATAGAGGCTGCCGCTCAACATTATTATGGAAAATCCGCCAAACAGCTGAATCGGCAACAGTCGGCGCGTCTGATTAGTATGTTGCCCAATCCAAAATTTTATGAAAAAAATTTGCAGTCTAAACGTTTGCGCAACAAACAGACGATTATTTTAGGGAGAATGAACAGTGCCGTTTTACCGCAATAACATGTTTCATATTTTTACAAATCATTTATCCATTTCAACAAGGAAAAAACCGATGAATACTGCTATTAATCAAGCCATGCAAACTATTGCCAATCAACAACAGGGTATTGATAAGCAAGCTGTTGCCAGTGTATTGGGGCAGACGCCACCCCCTGATAAGTTGTATGAAATTGATGAGATTTTAACTAAAACAGGCGAATTTACATCAGAGTGTTATATTAATCGCGATTTATCAACCTTGCGATTTCAATTACGAGTGTTGGCGCAAGCGACCAATCCTCGTTACCCTTTACTTGAAAGAATGTTTTTTTTGACGATTTTTTCGTCTAATATGGATGAATTTTTTGAGATTCGCGTTGCAGGCTTAATACAAAAAATGAAACAAGGCGACCATTTAAGTAGTTTGGATGGACGCAAGCCCAGTGAGCTTTTAGCTGAAATTAGCCAAGTGGCCCACCGAGCGGTTGAAGAACAGTATCGAATCTTAAACAATGATATTTTGCCTGAACTTGCCGAAAATGATATTCGCTATTTAAAACGTCATGAACTTAGTGAACCTCAAAAAATATGGATGAAAGAGTATTTTTTTGAGCAAGTACTGCCAGTCTTGACGCCCATCAGTATCGACCCAGCTCACCCGTTTCCACGTTTGGTGAATAAGTCACTTAATTTTATTGTTAGTTTAGAAGGTAAAGATGCGTTTGGAAGGGATATTAATTTGGCAATTGTGCCTGCTCCACGTTCATTGCCTCGCGTCATTCGTCTACCTGATGAATTAACTGGTGGCAAAGAGCATCACGTCATGTTGTCTGCAATTATCCATGAACATGTTGGTGAATTATTTTTGGGTATGAAAGTTACAGGCTGTCATCAATTTCGTTTGACACGTAATGCTGATTTGGCATTATCAGATGATGTAGATGATTTAGCAAAGGCTTTAGAAGGTCAGCTGGATAACCGACGTTTTGGGGATAAAGTGCGTTTAGAAGTTACCAGTGATTGCCCAGCAGACATCAGTCAATTTTTGCTGGATGAATTTGGCTTGGAAGAATTTCAGCTATATCGTGTCAATGGACCAGTTAATCTTACACGTATGTTAACTGATTTTGATAGACCAGAATTAAAATTCCCCCCATTTAATAGAGCGCTACCAAAAGCCTTTAATAAAGTAGATTTTCGAGGAGCGGATGCGCGTTTTGATGCCGATGCTTTGATGTTTAACATTATTAATAAACAAGATGTTTTGGTGCATCATCCTTTTGATTTGTTTACACCCGTAGTAAATTTATTATGGCAAGCTGCTAACGACCCAAATGTTTTAGCAATTAAGCAAACCATTTATCGCTCAGGCACCAATTCTGAAATTGTTCAAGCCTTGGCACACGCTGCTAAAAATGGCAAAGAGGTAACAGCAGTAATTGAATTGCGCGCTCGGTTTGATGAAGCGTCTAATATTGCCGTTGCTAATTTTTTACAACAAGCAGGCGCGATTGTTGTTTATGGTGTGGTAGGGTATAAAACGCATGCTAAGCTAATGCTTATTGTCCGTCGGGAACAAGGAAAAATTCAGCGTTATGCCCATTTGGGAACGGGTAATTATCATGCAGGTAACGCCAAAGCCTATACTGATTATGGGCTGTTCACCGCCGATAAAAATATTTGTGCTGATGTGCATAATGTATTTATGGAACTAACTGGCATGGGTAGACCAATGCCACCAAAATGCATTTTGCACGCGCCATTTACACTGCATGAAGGTTTGTTATCGATGATTGATGATGAAATCAGCCATGTTAAAGCTGGTAAAAAAGGGCGCATTATTCTAAAATGCAACGCCATTACAGAACGCCACATCATCAATAAATTATATGAAGCATCAAAAGTTGGCGTGCAAATTGATTTGATTGTACGTTCTATTTGCTGTTTACGCCCACAAGTCAAAGGTTTGTCTGAAAATATCCATGTACGTTCGATTGTGGGGCATTTTTTGGAGCACACTCGAGTTTATTATTTTTATAATGATGGCGATGAAAAACTATTTTGCAGCAGCGCCGATTTAATGGATAGAAACTTGTTACATCGTGTTGAAGTGGCATTTCCAATTTTAGATAAAAAGATTTTTTATCGTATTTATCAAGATGGTTTGATGAATTATTTGGAAGATAATGTTCAGGCATGGGAGCTTGATGGGCGTGGTGAATGGAATCAGGTGCAAAAAACCCATCAGATTCACGATGCTCAAGCGGTATTATTGGAAAAAATTTGTCAATAAGTCCAAAGATAAACCGCTGTTTATCAGTGTATCTGGTCAATGGCGGTTTATTTAATCTTATTAAAAAACCAAATAACAAAGTTTGTTTTATGTATGATGATAATAATGTTGCTTTAAAAATCACACAACTTAGCAAAACTTATCCTAATGGTTTTTGTGCCTTAAAAGGTGTAAATTTAACCGTGCAAAAAGGTGATTTTTTTGCACTGCTTGGCGCAAATGGTGCTGGCAAATCAACCATGATTGGGATTATCAGTTCTTTATTAAAAATGGATAAAGGCGTGGTTGAAATTTTTGGTGTGGATATTGTCAAAAAACCCAATCTTGCCAAATCCTATTTGGGCGTTGTTCCTCAAGAATTTAATTTTAATCAGTTTGAAGAATGCTTAAACGTTTTATTGTTACAGGCGGGATATCATGGCATTGCCAAAAAAGACGCAATACCACATGCAGAATTTTTATTGAAATCTTTAGGACTTTGGGAAAAACGCCACACCAAAACCCGAGCTTTGTCAGGTGGTATGAAACGCCGTTTAATGATTGCTAGAGCATTGATTCATAAACCAAAATTATTAATATTGGATGAGCCAACCGCAGGCGTTGATATTGAACTTAGACGTTCTATGTGGGAATTTATTAAAAAAATTAATGAAGAAGGCACAACAATCATTTTAACCACTCATTATTTAGAAGAAGCAGAGCAATTGTGTAAAAATATTGCGATTGTTAATCACGGTGAAGTTTTAATACATACTCAAATGAAGGATTTATTATCTCAATTGTCAAATCAAGCATTTATTTTTGATTTAAAAGATGAATTGCCAAATTTACCAAATTTTAAATATGCATTGAATGCCTACCAAATTGATAATAAAACATTAGAGATAACTTTGGGAAAACATCAAGAATTAAATCAATTATTTGTTGAATTTAATCAACACAATATTCAAATAAAAAGCATGAGAAATAAATCCAATCGATTAGAAGAAATATTTATGAATATTGTGGATAAAGATATATCTAAAAATAAAGAAAATTAATGTTATTCTTCTTTTAATTAAATAAAAATAGAGCATTGTATGAATTTTTTTGGGCAATATATTGCATTAAAAACTTTATTTTATAAAGAAATGAAGCGTATTTTACGAATTTGGCCTCAAACATTATTACCGCCAGCAATTACTATGACTTTGTATTTTGTTATTTTTGGGCAAATGGTCGGTCAAAGAATTGGACAAATGGGTGGTGTTAGTTATATGCAGTTTATCGTTCCAGGACTGATTATGATGTCTGTTATTACCAATAGCTACTCCAATGTGGTTTCTAGTTTTTTTAGTGTTAAATTTAATGGAAGTATTGATGAATTATTAGTATCTCCTGTTTCTTTGCACAACATTTTAATTGGTTACGTTGGCGGTGGAGTTTTTCGCGGTTTGATGATTGCTTTTATTGTTAGTGCAGTAGCATTATTTTTTACTCAATTATCAATTATGAATTTAGCAATTACAATTCTAACTATCATTGCAACAGCAATATTATTTTCATTGGCTGGATTTATTAATGCGATATTTGCTAATTCTTTTGATGATATTTCGATTGTACCAAGTTTTGTTTTAACACCTTTGACGTATCTTGGTGGTGTTTTTTATTCTATTTCAGATTTATCACCTTTTTGGCAAAAAGTATCTTTATTAAATCCAATTGTATATATGGTTAATGCTTTTCGTTATGGAATTTTAGGTCATTCTGATGTCAATGTTTTTTATTCTTTATTGGCTATTTTAGTTTTTTGCATTATCTTTTATTGGGTTGCTTATCTTTTATTAAAAGATGGTTCGCGGATTCGTATTATTTAAATTAATAGATGATTTATAGGTATTTGTATGAGCATTCATGGCGTATTGGGCGAAAACACTCATTATCCAAAAACTTACAATCCAGATATTTTATATCCAATTAGTAGAAACGTTGGGCGTGATGAGATTAAACACACAACAGGTTTTTGTCAATCTTATCAAGGAGTGGATATTTGGCAGGCATTTGAAATCTCTTGGTTAAATCCAAAAGGCATATCACAAGTGGCGATATTAAAATTATTTATTCCTGCAGATTCGCCAAACATCGTAGAATCAAAATCTTTAAAACTTTATTTTAATAGTTTAAATTTTACAGTGTTTGAAGATAAACAACAATTAATAGATACCATTATTCAAGATATCTCTTTTTGTGTAAAAAAAGACATAAAAATTTATTTGGGTGATTTATTGGATGAATCATTTAATACTTATCTATTAGAGCAAAAAAATTGCATTGATGATGCATTGGATTTTTATCAAGATAATATTCTATTAACGCACGATATTGACAGTTCTTTTTTACAAAATTTTAATCACAAAAATCATCAACAAACTTATCAATTTTATTCTAATTTATTGCGTTCTAATTGTCCTGTTACCAACCAACCCGATTGGGGAAGTGTATTTTTTGAAATTACTACCAGCTATCAGTTGGATTTTGCAAAAATATTGCAATATATCTTATCCTTTCGTCAGCACAATGGTTTTCACGAACAATGTGTAGAGCGTATGTTTGCTGATTTTATGGTGCATTTAAATCCAAGTAAACTAAAAATCTGGGCAAATTATACTAGACGTGGTGGCATTGATATTAATCCAATTCGAGTGTTTAATACAGATTTTGATAATCACCTAAAACGCACAATTCGCCAATGATTTTATAAACCGTTAATGTGAATAATTAAAAATGTGGAAAATGACAATATCATATAACTAAAATGCTAAGGTAACACATAATCCACCTGAATGATTTTCAAATAAAGACGTGTTTAAATACAAATTGGCTTTAGAATTTTCACAAACGGTTTTTACAATAGACAAGCCAAGACCTGTACCTTTTATTTCGCTATTATCAGAATGATTGTTTTGCGATAAGCGGGTAAAAGGTTCAAATACTTTATAATAATCGGCTTTTTTTATGCCAATACCACTATCTTTGATTTGTAAAAATAATTTTGAAGGATGATTATTTTGATAGTGAATGACACACTCCCCAAATTCTTGTAAATCTTGTTTTTTATCCGATAAAATAATTGCAATACGACCTTGATTGGGTGTATAAATGATTGCATTTTGAATGATATTTTTAATCAATAATAATAAAACGGTTTCGTCAATCAATATTGTAGCATTTTCTTGTTTGATATCAATTTCAAAATTTAATGATTTTTCATTAATTATTGGCAATAATAGATTGACACTATTTTTTAATATGTTGGCTATTTTTACAGGTTTGTAATTTCCTGTTTTGCCATTTAATCGTGCAATGGTTAGTAATTTTTCTACCAAATCCTGATTTTGCGCAACGCTTTTAGCAAGTTTATTTAGACCTATTTTGATTTTATCTAAATCAGTCAATGTTTGTAAGCGCTGAACTTGCAAAGAAATGGCAGTCAAAGGTGAACGTAGCTCGTGAGAAGCATCAGCGATAAAGCGTTTTTGGGTATCAATATCCTCTTGAGCCTTGACTAGCAACTGATTAATAGCAACAGCAAATGGCAAAATCTCTTTAGGAAAGTTTTCTACAGGTAAGGGCGATAAATCGTGAACATCGCGTTGGCTAACTGATTTTGTGGCACGTCTAACAAAGCGAAACTCACGCCACATTAAAAATGGTGTAAATATTGCTAAAATACCACTGACAATCAGCAAAGGAATCAAAGAATGTAAAGCAGCTAATGTAGCCAGCTCATCTTGACTGTCATGGCGTTGGCGAACAATGATGGTTTGATGGTTTTGTGCAAGTTTGTAAACCGAAAAACGTTCACCATCTATAATGGCGGTACTAAACCCCATGGGCAATTTGGCAAAATTAGTGTGATTTTTATCCAAAATATCTACCCAGAGCCCATCATCACCATCGCCTGTGCGATAGCTTTGGGGGCTTGGGCGGGTGGTTAAAATGGCAAGAGCAATATTTTCTAAGTTTTCATCAAATAAGTCGTCTGTTTCTTCATAGGTTCTTTGAAAAGCAAAAATACCAGCCAATAGGGCGCTGATAAGCAGCACGCTTAGAGTGGTGGTGATAAGTTTTAACTGTAAAGAATGGGGTTGTTTCATGACAGATTGCGGAAAAATAATAAATTATCAGATTAATTTGCTGCAAGATACCAGCCCAATCCACGCATATTTTTGATGGTGTTTTGTCCAATTTTTTTGCGTAAACTATAAATCAAAAACTCTACCGCGTTGCTTTCCACTTCCATACCCCAGCCATATAATTGGCTTTCCAAATCACTTTTGGATAATACCTTTTCAGAATTGGTCATAAAACTGGTTAAAAGCATGTATTCTTTAGCAGTTAAATCTAGGGGCTGTTGGTTTAAAAATGCTCGTTTTTTAGCAGTATCTAATGATAAATTACCAACTTGGAGCAGGTTTTGAGCTTTACCTTGCTGTCTACGAATTAAAACACGCATGCGAGCGAGCACTTCACCAAGTTCAAATGGTTTAATTACATAATCGTCAGCACCACCATCTAACCCTTGAATGCGGTCATCTAGAGCATCTCGCGCGGTTAAAATTAAAACGGGAGCATCAATTTTGGCAGCGCGTAGAGTTTTTAATACTTCCATGCCATCAACTTTTGGCAAGCCTAAGTCTAGTAAAATAATATCGTATTGTTCGGTTTTAAGAGCCAGCAGTGCTTGTGCGCCATCTTTTACCCAGTCTACAATATAGCCTTCATCCATCAAGGCTTCACTAAATACATCACCAATCATCATATCGTCTTCAGCTAATAAAACTCGCACAAATTTCCCCTATTATCAAAATAATTTCAAATCAGATTATTGTAACAAAATAAAGACAGAAAAAACTTAGAAAGTTTTGATAAAAATTTTGCTATAATGACTGGTTTATTTTAATATTATCTTAAAATTATGAGACAAATGACTGAGCTTTTATGCCCCGCTGGAACTTTTAAAAATATGCAATACGCTTTTGCTTATGGTGCAGATGCTGTATATGCAGGTCAGGCGCGCTATTCATTGCGAGTGCGCAATAACGATTTTGATGAAGAAAATTTAAAAAAAGGCATTGATTATGCTCACAGTTTGGGTAAAAAATTTTACGTTGTGGTGAATATCCAGGCTCATAATGCCAAATTAAAAACCTTTATAGAAGACATTCGTCCTGTAATTGAAATGAAGCCAGATGCACTGATTATGTCTGATGCCGGCATGATTATGATGGTGCGAGAGGCTTTTCCAAATCAAGTTATTCATTTGTCAGTACAAGCCAACGCAGTCAATTGGGCAACGGTGAAATTTTGGCAGCAAATGGGCGTATCACGAGTGATTTTATCCAGAGAACTGTCGTTAAAAGAGATTGGTGAGATTATTCGTGAAGTACCTAATATGGAGATTGAAGTCTTTGTTCATGGGGCTTTATGTATGGCTTATTCTGGACGCTGTTTATTATCGGGTTATATTAATAAGCGTGATGCCAATCAAGGTACTTGTACAAATGCATGCCGCTGGAGTTATAACACCTATCAAGCGATTGAAAACGAAACAGGTGATATTGTTCCAAAAAATCCTGATATTTTTATTCCTAATCAAAGCCAAGCAGAAAATGCCATTCATGCCATCAATCTAAATGGTGATGTGGTCATGGGTGATGATTATGTACAAAAACCATCCGATGAAGTGGTGTTGATTGAAGAGCAGGGACGAAAAGGCGAACTGATGGCAATGTTTGAGGATGAGCATGGTACGTATATCATGAATTCTAAAGATTTGCGCGCGGTGGAACTTGTGCCAGATTTAATAGACATGGGGGTGCATTCCTTAAAAATTGAAGGACGTACCAAATCGCATTATTATGTTGCACGTACGGCTCAAGTATATCGCAAGGCTATTGATGATAAATTGGCAGGTAAGCCTTTTGATACTCAGCTGATAGCAGCCTTAGACGGATTGGCAAATCGTGGCTATACAGAAGGATTTTTGCGTCGTCATGTACACAGCGATTATCAAAACTATGAATACGGCTCATCTAAAACAGACAATCAACAATTTGTTGCTGAAGTTACAGACGTTGACGGCGAATTTTTAATCTTAGACATTAAAAATAAACTTATGGTTGGTGATGAAATAGAAATCATGACCCCCAAAGGCAATGTAGTATATTTACTTACTCAAATGTGGGATAAAAAGAATGCTAGCATTGATGGGGCTTTAGGTTCTGGTTGGACTGCCAAAATTAAAAACCCCTTTACAGATGTAGCGGCTGATGTCTTGAAATTTGCATTGATTATGAAAAGTGTCAGTGAACCAATTTATACGTAATTGCGCTGCAACACGTGGTAATCTGTGATTAAGATTGTTTTTGATAACGGGCAAAATAAAACTTCATGCCCGTTTTTTCATCCTGTTTAATATCAGATTTCCAAATTTGAGTGAATTTTTTACTAAAATCAGGATAAAACGCATCACCGTCAATCTCTAAATCTACGTGGGTAATTTCTAAAATATCGGCTAAATCAAGGCTTTTTTGATAGATTTGTCCACCACCAATAATATAAATTTCATCGTGATGATGACTGTTGGCATAGTCTTTGGCGTGTGTTAATGCGTCATCTAAATGATGAACTACCGTGCATCCTGTAGCCTGAAACTCTTTATTTTGGGTAATGATAATATTGTTGCGATTGGGCAAAGGGCGACCTAAAGATTCAAAGGTTTTTCGCCCCATAATAATCGCTTTTCCCGTCGTAAGTGCTTTAAAGTGTTGAAGGTCTTCTTTGATATGCCAAGCTAATTGGTTGTTTTTTCCAATGCAATTGTGTTTGTCAATGGCAACTATCTGAATGATTTTCATTAAAAATTCCTTAATAAATCATAAAAATACGATAAAAATGGGTCAGCAGTGCCAACCCATTTTTTTTATTTTAAAGCAAATAAATTATTTTTTAATGGTATCGCCTTCAATGATGATTTTGGCAGAACCACGGTAAAATTCCCACTCTTCAATTTCTTGACCATTGGGTAATTGACAAGCGCCGTATTCATTACCGTTAGTGTCTTGTTTAATGATGGATTTGCCATGAACAGAAACGCAAAATTCGCTAGCAGGGTTTGGCGATTTGGTAACGGGTGTTTTTGTAGTGGCACAACCAGTGATGACAGTGGTAGCGATGATGGCTAAAAATATGCTTTTTTTCATATGACACCTACAAATTAATTTATTCGGCTCTTAATAGGTCATTGATGTTGGTTTTGCTCCGAGTTTGAGCGTCTACTTTTTTGACGATGATGGCAGCGTATAAACTGTATTTACCGTCAGCTGAAGGTAGACTGCCCGGAACAACAACCGACCCTGCTGGTACGCGCCCATAATAAATTTTGCCTGTTTCACGGTCATAAATACGGGTAGATTGCCCAATATAAACACCCATGGAAATGACTGAGCCTTCACCAACAATCACTCCTTCAACAATTTCGCTTCTAGCGCCAATAAAGCAGTTGTCTTCAATAATGGTAGGGCTTGCCTGCAGCGGCTCTAAGACGCCACCAATGCCAACACCACCCGACAAATGAACATTTTTGCCAATTTGAGCGCATGAGCCAACGGTTGCCCAAGTATCCACCATGGTGCCTTCATCTACATAAGCACCAATATTGACGTACGATGGCATTAAAATAGTATTTTTGGCGATAAATGAACCTTTTCTGACGACAGCAGGTGGAACGACACGAATGCCAGCATTTTTAAAATCGGTTTCTGACCAGTTAGCAAATTTGGTATCTACTTTATCATAAAAGCGCAAATCTCCAGATTCTACAGAAGTATTATCGTTTATTTTAAAAGATAACAGCACAGCTTTTTTTAGCCACTCATTGACAACCCATTCGCCATCTGTTTTTTTAGCAACACGGTAAGTGCCGTTATCTAAACCTGTCAAGGCTTCATTAACTGCTTGGCGGACGTCATCGGGGCAATTTGTAATGGATAAATTGGCGCGATTTTCAAAGGCTTGTTCAATTAAAATGCTTAAATCACTCATAAAGTTTCCTTAAAATTATAAAAAAGTAAATATAAATCAATTAAGATATATTGGCAGTAAACCAATGTAAAATATCTTGATGTACTTTATCAACATGAGTTTCTTGCAAAGGCTCATGCCGCATATTGGGATATAGGTGGAAGTTTACATTGGTTTTTCCAGCCTTTAGCAGCTCATCAACCAAACCATAGATATCCTGACCCATACGTCCAACTGGGTCATCTTTACCACTTACAAAAAGCAGTGGATAGTTATTTGGCATAAAAGCATGCCAACTGGACTTACATGCGTGCCAAAGCAATTTTTGTAAAGCTAAAAAACCATTATTGGTAAATACAAAACCACATAAAGGGTCAGCTTCAAAGGCTTTGATGTTATCACCGTTTTCAGATAGCCACGCAAATGGTGAAGCCCAAATTGATGAGCGAATTTGATTAAGTAAATATTGGTTTAAAAGATTGGCAAAGTAAATGTTAGGCTGTTTGGCATTTAAAAAGTTTAACACGCCCAAACTTTTTAAACTTATTTGATTAAAAAAGCCAAAACCATGAGCCGTTCCCATTAATATTGCACCATCAAAGCTGCCAGCGTGATGAGTCAAGACCGTTCGGGCAATAAATGACCCCATGGAATGCCCCATAATAAAATGGGGAATGTTTTTATTTGTCAGTTCTTTGGATTTTTGCTTTAAGGCATCAGCGCAAACAATCACGTCTTTACACAGCGCTTGAACAGGGTGTTTTTCATCAAAAAACCCTAATTCATATTTATCTTTGACAGTCTTTCCATGCCCAAGTTGGTCATAAGTCAGCACTAAAATGCCATGATCTGCTAAAAACTGCGCAAACTTTTGATAGCGTCCACTGTGTTCGCTCATGCCATGAATAATAAGCAAGCTTGCCCTAATTTTATCTTTTGGGATAAAAAATGTATGGTGTAAACGGTGAACGCCATTGGCGGATAAAATAACGCCCACAACTAACAGCCCAATTTGCCTTCTTTGGCGAGTGCTTTACTGCTTCTGACAGGTGGTGGACAAGGTTCGCCATAAAACTGACGGTCAGCAAAGTAACTGGAACGAACCATAGGACCTGCCCAAATACTAAAAAAGCCAATTTTTTTACCATAATCCATATAACGTTCAAATTCATCAGGATGAACATAGCGTTCTACTGGGGCATGACTTTTGCTTGGGGCAAGATACTGACCAATAGTTACGATGTCAACATCATGAGCTTTTAAATCATCAAGTAGAGCATAAACTTCTTCTTCAGTTTCACCTAATCCAACCATAAAACCGCATTTGGTAGCAATATCAGGACGCAGCGCCTTGTAATCTTTTAACAGTTTTAAAGAATGGGCATAATCAGCACCGGGACGAAAGGCTTTATATAAACGAGGCACGGTTTCAATGTTGTGATTGAAAACATCAGGAGCGGTTTGGGTTAAAATTTCTAACGCTAATTTATCACGTCCACGAAAATCTGGCACTAAAATTTCAATCAAGCAATTTGGACTTAATGCACGAGATTCTTTAATCACATCAGCAAAATGTCCAGCCCCACCATCTTTTAAATCATCTCTATCCACTGATGTGATGACTGCATATTTTAATCCCATGCCTAAAATTGTTTCAGCGGTATGGCGAGGTTCATCTTTATCTAATGGATTGGGTCTACCATGTGCGACATCACAAAATGGGCAACGACGCGTGCAAATATCCCCCATAATCATAAAAGTTGCTGTACCATCACCAAAACATTGAGGTAGGTTTGGACAAGCGGCTTCTTCACAAACGGTATGTAATTTTTGTTTACGTAAAGTTTGTTTAATACGCTCAACCTCAGCAGGGCTTGATAATTTGACTCGAATCCAGTCAGGTTTTTTTGGAGTCTCAATTGTAGGAATTACTTTAATGGGAATGCGAGCGACTTTGTCATGTCCACGCAGCTTTTCGCCTTGCACTGCTTTTTTTGGAGTAGGGCGAGCTTCAGGGGTGTAAGTTTGAACGGTCATTTTATGTGTTTGTAATTTAAAAATTAGACTATTTTACGTTATTTTTAGGTAAAAAGCGATACTAAAAATCTCCACAAATATTAGGACTATTGTCGCCTAATTTCAATAGTGATATGATAGCTGATTTTAACTAAAATCTAAATTATGAAATTTATCATCAAACTTTTCCCTGAAATTATCATGAAAAGTGATAGCGTTCGTAAACGCTTTATCAAAGTTTTAGCGAACACCATTAGAGACAACCTAAGAGCAATTGATTCAACGGTTACAGTTGTGCGTCTTTGGGATAAAATTGTGGTGCGCAGTAAAGACCAGACAAAAAAACCTTATCTAATTGAACGACTGCAATGTATTCCAGGCATTCATCATTTTTTAGAAGTTGAAGAAATGACCTATACAAATTTGCACGATATTTTTGAAAAAACATTGGCGCAAGTTGCTGATGAAATTGTGGATAAAACCTTTTGTGTGCGCGTTAAACGTCGTGGTCGTCATGATTTTAATTCCATGGATGTGATGCGATATGTTGGTGGCGGCTTAAACCAAAGGGTGGCTAGTGCTAAAGTGCAGTTAGAAAACCCCGATGTTACTGTGAATCTTGAAATTGAAGATGATAAATTGCTATTAACAAAAGCTCGTTTTGATGGGCTGGGTGGGTTTCCAGTAAGCACCCAAGAGGATGTGTTGTCATTAATTTCTGGAGGATTTGATTCAGCGGTTGCTAGTTTTAACTTTATCAGACGCGGCAGTCGTGTGCATTATATATTTTTTAATTTGGGTGGCAAGACTCACGAAATTGGTACTAAACAAACCGCGTATGAGCTTTGGCGTAAATACAGCCCAGTTCATAAAGTTAAATTCATCACTGTGAATTTTGAGCCTGTGGTTGCTGAAATTTTACAAAAAATTGATGATGGTTATATGGGTGTGGTGCTAAAACGCATGATGGTGCGTGCTGCAAGTCGTTTGGCAAAACAATATAAAATCAATGCATTGGTTACGGGTGAAGCCATGGGGCAGGTGTCAAGTCAAACCCTTGCTAATTTGCAAATGATTGACAAAGCATCTGATACACTGATTTTACGACCCTTAATCACTAACGATAAAGAAGAAATTATTAAAATGGCTAAAAAGATTGGTACAGCGGATATCGCTAAATCCATGCCTGAATTTTGTGGTGTAATTTCTAAAAGCCCAACAGTAAAAGCAGCGGAGCATAAACTGGTTGCGTGTGAGGAAAACTTTGATTTTAATATATTACAAACAGCTATTGAGACTGCTTTGTGTATTGATATTCGCCAAATCCAGCAGCAAACAACCAACCAAAAAAACATCCAAATCACATCTCAAATTGGTGAAAATGACGTAATTTTAGATATCCGAAGCCCTGATGAGATTGACGATAAACCTTTGGTGATTGAAAATGCTCAGGTGACTACTATGCCTTTTTATAAATTAACCAGTAGTTTTAATACGCTAGATGGCTCAAAAACTTATCTACTGTATTGCACAAAAGGGGTGATGAGTAAATTGCAAGCTTTATATTTAATGGAACAAGGATTTGATAATATTAAAGTTTTTCAAAAATCTTAAAGAAAATATTGCATGATAAAAAATAAAAAAAGATGGCGTAAAACCATCTTTTTAAGTTTATACTTTTTAAGTTTATACTTTAAAGTCAGCCAGCAAAAAATGCTTCTAAGTCATCGCTACCGCCAATATGCTGACCGCCAATAAACACCTGTGGCACCGTTTCACGACCTGTGATTGCACGTACACCCGTCATGCTAGCATCACGCCCTAAAACAATTTCTTCATAGCTTAAACCCTTTTCATCAAGCAGTTTTTTGGCTTTAATGCAAAAAGGACAACCTGGTTTGGTCAAAATTGCTACAGATGGTTTATCTTGCCAGTCAGGCTTTAGGTATTTTATCATAGTATCTGCATCGGATACTTCAAAGGGGTCGCCGTCTTTTTCGGGTTCGTCAAAGATTTTGGTGATTACACCATCTTCAACTAGCATAGAATAACGCCAAGAACGCTTTCCAAAGCCAAGGTTTTCTTTGCCTACAAGTCGCCCCATGCCCTCAGTAAATTCGCCATTACCATCAGGAATGACAGTAATATTGTCGCACTCTTGGTTAGCTTTCCATGCGTTCATCACAAAAGTATCATTCACTGATACACAAATAATTTCATCCACGCCCAGTTTTTTAAACTCAGAAGCCAGTTCGTTATAACGGGGCAGGTGTGTTGATGAACAGGTTGGTGTAAAAGCCCCTGGCAACGAAAACAGCACTACTTTTTTACCATTAAATAATTCATCAGTGCTTACATTTACCCAGCTGTCACCTTGACGAGTCGGAAACGTTACATTTGGTACACGCTGACCAATCATATCTTTAAAAGCCATAATTTATCCTTTTACGAAAAGTTCATTACTATTATATGAGGTTAATTTTACTTTTTTAAAGCAAAAATATTGAAATCTTTAATTGATAAAATCTAATAAAAACAATAAAATATTTAATATTATTAATAACTGTAGTGCTCAAAAGTTGGCACGCCACTATGAAAACGCAGCTCATCATCAGGACTGTCAATCAATTCTCTTTCTACTTCACGAAAAAATGCCACACGTGAACTGATATCATCTTCGCTAATTGATTGAGCAAGTGAAAGATAATCTTCATAATGACGGCTTTCAGATTTTAAAAGATATTTATAATATTTGGATAATTTTTCATCATCTATTACATCTGCTAGAGCTGAAAACCGCTCACAAGAACGTGCCTCAATAAATGCTCCAATGATGAGTACATCAATCATGCCAGCAGGTTCAAATGTACGTTTATGTTTTAATAACCCTTTAGCATAGCGACCTGCCGGAAGATGAAACCATTCAATGTTTCGCTCTTTCATTAATTTCATAACTTGTTCGTAATGCAACATTTCTTCGCGTACTAACTGTGAAAGTTTTTCTTGTAAATCACGATAAAATTCATAACGAAAAATCAAGTTCATTGCCGTTCCTGCTGCCTTTTTTTCACAATTGGCGTGGTCTTGCAAAAGCAGCGGCAAATGATTTTTGGCAATATCTAACCATTTTTGTGAAGTTTGGCAGCCTAAAAACTCATAAATATGCTGGATATCAGTTTTGGCTTTAGCAGATTTGGTAATATAATCCAAATCATCAGTGTTTTTTAAATCAGCATTCATCAGCTTTTTCCAATTAAAGATAAAAGATTATAAATAATAAATCATAAAGTGATTTATAAACAATTCTCATTCTAACTTTTGCTAAAGATTTTTTCAATAAATGTATATAGTTAAAACTAAAAATTAGTCTAAAAATTAATCAATTGTAATACAATCAATGATTTATCTAAAAAATTTTGAATATTTTTTGTATTTTTAAGTTATTGAATAATATATAAAAATAAAAAAATCAAGAAAAAAGTTGCAAATTTTCAGATAAAAGGTGTTGCAAAATGTGTCAAAGTTGGTATTCTATACACAAGGCATGAAGTTAAAGGATTTTCCTACTAATGCCTAAATTGAAAAAACCATGATAGCATCATTATTGATGATTATCATGTGGGTGCAAGCGTTTTAAGCAGCCCCATCACTAAAAAATGTCAGTGGAGAAATACCCATGAAAAAACTACTTTTAGCGTCAGCCATTGCTGCTTTGTCTATCACTGCTGCACACGCTGCCCCAACTGTTTATGGTAAAGCATATTTAACCTTAGATGTTAAAGATGGTAATGATGCGGCTAAAGCTGCAAGCACAGAGACTCGTACAAAGCTAAATTCTAACGCTTCTCGTATCGGTGTAAAAGGTTCTGAAGCTCTAACTGCTAATACTGATGTTGTTTATCAGTTGGAATACCGTTTAGAAGTTGATACTAATAGCAAAGCAAGTTTTACCGCGCGTGATACCTATCTAGGTCTTGCTAACAAAAGACTTGGTACATTGGTTGCTGGTCGTTTGACTGCAGTTGATGATTATGTAAACTATGCTAATGTGACTACTGGTAGTCCAGTTGGTGATGATGATGTATTAGCTTCTGTTTCTGGTCCTCGTGCTAATAATGCTTTTGCCTATTTTTCACCAGAGTATAATGGCGTTCAATTGATGGGTATGTATGTCCTAGATGAAACCAATCAGGGAGCTACTAGCGCAGAAGAGAGCTTTGGTCGCGACGCATGGGGCGTAGCTGCTAAATATGAACCAAGCAGCATGCCACTAAAAGCGGGTGTAAGCTATCTACAAGCTGGTAAAAATACTGGCAAATATACCAACAATGCCACTTTTGATAATGCAATTCGTGTAAGTGCTGCTTATGCATTTAATCCAGCTATCACTGCTGCAGCTCAATATCAAATTACTGACCTAAAACAAACTGCTAACAGCAAAAAAGAAAATGCTCTGACTGTTTCAGGCAGCTATAAAGTGGCTCAAACTCCATGGACTGCCTATGGTCAGTTGGATTTTGTAGATAACTACGAAGGTGTAAAAGATGCTGAAAGACAGCGTTTAGTATTGGGCGGTAAATACGGCTTTAATCAAAATACCACAGGTCATATTTATAGCGGTTATCTAAAAGAAAAAGCAACAGGTGCTAAAGACCAAAATTCTTATGGTATCGGTGCAGGTTTAGAATATAAATTCTAATCTACCTTTAGTAATAAAAACCCATCTTTTTAGATGGGTTTTTGTTATGAATCTTAAAAAATGTGTTAAAATTGGATAATTTATTTAAAAAAAGTGGGGTATGATATGACGGATAAAAATCCACATTTTTCTCGGATTTTGTTAAAACTTTCTGGTGAGGCCTTGGCGGGCGGTCGTGATATGGGGATTGATGCCGGTATTTTAGACCAGATGAGTTTATCAATTGCCCATCTGCGAGGTCTTGGTGTGCAGGTGGGGATTGTAGTTGGTGGTGGTAATTTATATCGCGGTAGTACCTTACAAAAAGAAGGGTTGGTTGGTCGTGTTACTGGCGACCAAATGGGCATGCTGGCAACCGTGATGAATGGTCTTGCCATGCGTGATGCATTAGTTCGCCGTAATATCAAAACGCGTCTGATGTCAGCCTTATCAATTGCAACAGTTGGCGAGCCGTATTCTAGTCGTGATGCTATTCGCCATTTAAGTAATGGCGAAGTATGTATTTTTGTAGCAGGAACGGGTAATCCATTTTTTACCACTGATACGGCAGCGTGTCTGCGTGGAATCGAGATTGAAGCAGGCTTAATTCTAAAAGCTACTAAAGTTGATGGTGTGTATGATAAAGACCCAAGCGTTCATGCTGATGCGGTTAAATACGATAGTTTATCGTTTGATGAAGTGCTTGAACGTAAACTTGGCGTGATGGATTTAACTGCAATTGCTTTGTGCCGTGAACACAATGTGCCACTACAAGTGTTTGATATGAATAAGCCTAATGCACTGCTTAATGTGGTTATGGGTGAAAAAGAAGGTACACGAGTTTATCATTAAGATGATTTGATAGATTAAATTAACCAAAATCATTCCAAAGGAAATAACCTTATGATTAATGACATTAAAAAAAATGGCGAATCTCGAATGAGTAAGGCAATTGAAGCTTTAGAGACGTCTTTTGCTAAATTACGCACTGGGCGCGCTCATCCTGGTATTTTATCATCAGTGATGGTTAGTTATTATGGCTCAGAAATGCCACTCAATCAGGTAGCCAGCATTAACGTAGAAGACAGTCGCACCCTTTTGGTTCAACCATTTGACCGTTCTATGGTACAGGCAGTAGATAAGGCAATTCGTGAAGCGGATTTGGGACTAAACCCAATGACTGCCGATGTTATTCGTGTTCCTATGCCTGCATTAACTGAGGAAACTCGCCGCGATATGCAAAAATTGGCACGTTCAGATGCTGAAAACACCAGAATCTCCGTGCGAAACATTCGTCGTGATATGCTACACGAAATCAAAAATCTGGTCAAAGAAAAAGAAATTTCTGAAGATGATGAACGCCGTGCCTCAGATGACATTCAAAAAATGACGGATAAATTTATTCAAACGATTGATTCGCGTCTTGAGAAAAAAGAAGCTGAGTTGTTGGTTGTATAATAAAAACGCCGATAATCGTAAGTAGGCGGATTATCGGCGTTATTTTTTTGTAAATTTCTTACTTTTTTAAGTTTTATTATGCCAAATACGTTTAATTCCACAGACCACACTTTAGCAAAACCAGTTATGGTGGCGACCATGCCAAAACACATTGCCATTATTATGGATGGCAATAATCGCTATGGAAAAGCCAATCATTTGCCAATGGGGGCTGGTCATTTGGCAGGTAAAGACGCTCTCAATCCAATCGTGGAGTATTGTGCTAAAAATGGTGTGCAAGTACTGACAGTTTTTGCATTTTCATCAGAAAATTGGTCACGACCAAAAAATGAGGTAGATTTACTGATGAGGCTGCTAGCAGAAACCATTCAAGAACAATTATCACGTATGACCAAACATAAAATCCGATTACGGTTTATTGGTGATAGAAGTTTACTGGATAGAAGTTTACAAGAAAAAATGGCAGATATAGAAGCTAAAACTGCCAATTTTACCACTATGACCTTAGCGATTGCTGTTAGTTATGGTGGAAAAGATGATATTGCGTTTGCATGCAAAAAAATCGCTCAAAAAGTTGCCGATGGCACAATATCTGTTGATGATATTGATGCTAATATGGTTGGCGAAAATGTAGAATTGGGTGATTTGCCAGCAGTGGATATGCTGATAAGAACGGGTGGAGATTTTCGGATTTCTAATTTTTTGCTTTGGCAGTCTGCTTACGCTGAACTGTTTTTCACTCCAACGTTATGGCCTGAGTTTGGTGTGGATGAACTTGAATCTATGATACACAGGTTTGCTAAAATTGAAAGACGATTTGGTAAAACTAGTGAACAGATTCTGGAAGAAAAGACAGCCCAAAAAAATAACATAAATGATGATAACAATGGAGTGGTATAATGTGGCAACGTATTAAAACCGCTATCGTACTGGTGGCAATCGTTGGCACAGCGATGTTTGTCAGTCGTTTACCAATCTTTTTTTTGCCGTTATTAACACTTGGGGTTGTGATTGCATCGCATGAGTGGACAAAGCTTATGCCAAAATTGCAATATCCTGCTCGATTTATTCTCTTAGTAACGGTGGTTACTTTGGTGAGTGTTGCCATGCCGCAAACGTGGCTTGCATGGTGGGCGGTATCGGTAGTTATCTGGACGCAGGCAGTGCGCTGGGTGATGGTATATCCTAGTCAAGAAAAATGGTATGGTAAACGACTGTTTTTGATGGGTGTGGTGATTTTAACTTCTGCAATCACTTCAATGTATAGTTTGTGGAAATTATCGCCTTGGTGGTTAATGTATGTGTTTTTATTGGTGTGGTGTGCTGATAGTGGCGCTTATTTTGTGGGACGAAAATTAGGCAAAAGAAAACTGGCTCCTAATGTATCACCCAATAAAAGCATAGAAGGCTTGATTGGTGGACTTTTAACATCAAGCATTGTAGCGTTTTTTGTGGGATATTATTTTTTACCAAGCGGTATAGCGCTTTTGGCATTTTTAATCTTAGCAGGCGTTACTACATTATCAAGTGTGCTTGGTGATTTATTTGAATCCATGTTAAAACGTCGTGCAGGTATCAAAGATTCAGGTTCAATTTTACCTGGTCATGGTGGTGTATTAGATCGCATTGATTCATTGTTATCAGCAACACCGATTTTTGCGTTCGGGGTATGGGTTTTGACTTCTTGGGGTGTACTGCCTGTATTGGAAAATTTTCACCACTAAACAACGCTATCAAATAAAATAAACCAATCTATTTTAGATTGGCTTTTTTGGCATTATCCATTTTAAAATGTTTTACTAAATTCAACAAACATTCTAGTTTTGCCGTATTCGTAGAACTTATCGTTGCTCCATGTTTTGTGGTGGGCGACGGTCAGGCGGGGCGTAATGCCTTTAAAATGAATGGCTCTATGCCATATAGAAAGTGAGGCATCCATTTCTTTGTCGTGGCGTTTTTCTTGATTGCTAAAAAAACTTGGGGTTTGGTAGTGGCGTTGGGCGGCACTTAATCTGAGCGTAGTTGATAACCCCTTGTCCCATTCTTGTCCCCATGCGGTGCGGATGCTGTATCGGTCGAAGCTGTCGGTTTTGTCTTCTTTATTGCGTTCCTGATAGATGTCGAAACCGCCGACCCAGTATTGGCGGGCGTTTTTGTAATAAACGACGGAATTGCTCAAGAGATGGCTTGTATTGTCGGAACGAGCTCGGCGGCTGTTTTTCAGACGACCCATTTCCAAAGCACTGAGGGTTTGCAGCTTGGGCTGCCACCAGTGGTTGAAATGCAGGCGTGCGCCACTGGTATAGGTATAGGGGTCGTTGCCGTAAAAGCGGCGTTCGTGGAACGGGGTCAGTCCGACGTCGCTCCTTTGGTCGGCATAGCCCATGCCTGCGGAAAAACGGGCAGTTACGTCGTTGAAATTGGTGTGCTGAGGGTAGATTTTACCGTATGTGTCCGCACCGGCTGTGGCATACCAGCCTTTGGGTAGCGACCATTTTTTCTCTGCACCGAGCTGGTAGTTGATTGCTGTGGCATTGATGGGCTCGGGGAAAGTCCAGTTGCCGTAGGTTCGGCGGCTGGGGGCTTGGTTGATATTCTGCTCGCGGGTGATGCTGAGGCCTGCGTTGAATTTCCACGAATTGCGTTCGCGCAGGGCTTTGCGGTAGGCTTCGATGCCTTTGATAAGCACCTCGGGCAGGTCTTTTTCGGTTTTGAGTTTGTTGAACTGGTCGGCAGCGGCTTCGTTCTGCTTGTCTTCAAACAGGGCGGTGGCAAGCTGCCAGCGGACGACGGGGGCATTGGGGGTTTCGGCGATAAATTTGCGGTAGTGTCCGATGGCTTCTTTTATGTTGCCTTCCGTTTGGGCGACGAGTCCGCGGGCGTAAAGTGCCATGTTTTTATCGTGTTGCGACCACTGTTCGTAAATCGGCAAAACCACTTTGATGCCTGCGATATTACGAGCAACGACGGCGGAATACATGGCGCGGGCGAGCAGCTCTGGATTGGCGAGCAGGGTTTCGGCTGCGGGTGGATTGACGGGTTCTTCGGGCTTTTCAGGCTCTGCCGTGTTGACCTGCAATTCGGGCGTCGGATAGGTTTTGGGTTCGGGTGGGACGCCTTCGGCGTGTGCGGCGGACAGGGAAATCAGGGAGAGGAGCAGAAGGTTTTTTTTCATCAGAATTTCCTTAATCAATGGTTGAAAACCCATCTTTAAAATTTATATTGTTAGGATTTTCTAAGGATTTTAATGTTGTTATAGTATATTATGATGTTAATGACAATCAATTTTATCATGGTTGACAAAACAAAACTTAAAATTTTTTGTAAAATCAAAATATAACCAAAGTTTATTTTAACTAAAAACCGCCCAAAATTGGGCGGTTTTGTAGGCTGTGATAAAAGATTATTGTTTTTTACCACCGAATACGCCGAAAGCGTTGTCGCTGTTAGAGCCGTTATTGCCAGGTGTTTTATTATAACTATAGCGACCTGCCATTTCAGCGGCGTTGTCGCCATAGAAACCGCCAGATACGTCCCCTTGAACTCCAGAAGTCCATTTGCCGTTAAAGTTACTACCTGTGATGTCAGCAGTAAAACCTTGGCTGCCCATATACCATCTATCACCACTGTTAATATTACCTGTGATGGTTTTGGCATCAAAGTTGACATCGGCAGTAAACGAGCCGTTGGAACGGTAGCTGTTGCCTGTGTCTATCCAGTTTGCTTTCTCATCCAGATTGCGGGCGCGGAAGTTCAGGACGTCGCCTGAATATTTCGCCGTACCCGACGGCAGAGACGCGCTCATCGTGCCTTGTACGAACAGAGAATAGGCATCGTCGGCAAGTTTTGCTGCGCCGATGACGACGTTGGTCAGGTTATTGGAGGCAATGATAGATTGTTTGTCCGTAACCAGACCTTTGCTGCCGAAGAGTGCTTCGGAAGCGGGGGCAAGCGCAATGGTCGTGCCGTTGATGACGACTTTGGACAGGTCGGCGGCATTGGCAATCAGGTATTTCTCGCCTGTTTCACCTGTTTTCACTTCGGCAGTCGCAGCAGGCGTATCAGGCTGTTTGGTTTCAGGCTGTTTGGTTTCAGGCTGTTTGGTTTCAGGCTGTTTGGTTT